>R17__coassemble_148_pt1 | contig 57354 bp, 43 predicted proteins | sample R17__metabat2_high_PE_026 | metagenome-assembled genome bin R17
CGAATATGAGTAAAGACGACGAAATCACCAGGCGGGTATGCGAGCGGGTGGAAGCGCTGGGTACCTTCTTCAAGGATGCCGAATACGAAGCCCTTACGCCCGAAGAGCAGGAGGAATACATCAACACCTGTTTCGATAAGGAAGTCCGTCGCCGCGCCCTGATCCGCCGCGAAGAAAAAGGCCGGGTGGAAGGACTTGAGGAAGGACGTGCCGAAGGCGAAGCTGCCGGGCTGGAGAGGGGTCGCGCGGAAGGCCAACTAGACCGTTCCAAGGAAATCGCCCGGACTATGCTCGCCGATGGAGAGCCCATCGAAAAGATCGTGAGATATTCAGGCCTGAGCGAAGCGCAAATACGCGCTCTGTAATAAGCAGATACACGCCCTGCAAGCCCAAGACGAGGCAAGGCCGAAGAGTTTGCCCAAGCCTGCCAACCTTAATAGGCCCGACCCATCCATTCCAAGATCCGGATTGGACACACCAGAATCGCCAAACGGGTCAGCGAGCGGGTGGCGTCCTACAACAAAATATCATCCTGCGCAAAAACATAGAAGCTATGAAAGCAGTCAACAACTTTATGCAGATTGCCATTGACGAGGCGGCCTCCGGGATACACGCCGGGCATGGCGGACCTTTCGGAAGCGTAATAGTCAGAGACGGAAAAATTGTCGGAAGGGGCCACAATCGCGTCGTCGGCAATAACGACCCCACTTGCCACGGAGAGATTGCCGCCATCCGCGATGCCTGCGCCAACATCGGAAGCTTCGATTTGTCGGGATGCGAGATTTACACGACCGGCGAGCCCTGCCATATGTGTTTGTGCGCCTGTATGTGGGCCAATATCAGCAAGATATATTACGGATGTACGCTGGCCGACAATGAGTCGATAGGCTTCAGGGACGAGAAGTTCAACCAGATATTCGGCGGCAGGGAAAAGCTGGAAGATTATCTAACCTGCATCGACCGGGAGGCCTGCCAGGAGCTGTTCGATGAATATCTCCGCCTCTCTCACACGCAATACTGAACAGCCATTCCCCCGCAAAGGTCTTTCACAGAAACGAAAGCCCGTCGCTATGCTCGGGCTTTGAGAAGCGCGACGGCCAAACTCTTGTCGATTCGTTCGTACAATACGCGAGTGACCGGGTTGACCCGGCGTCTGTGCAAGTATGGCATCCGCCACACCTCTACGTCGTTTAACAATCCCGTTTATATGATTAATTTTGCAATATGTTTTTGGGCTTGAGCATATATGCGTGGGTGACTATTGTCACGATTCTGACCGTATTCGTAATCCTGTCTGTCACCAAGTTGCCGACGGATTTCGTCTTTCTTGGCGGAATGGCGGTCCTGTATCTTTCCGGCACGCTTTCTCTTGAGGAGACATTCGCCGGATTCGCTTCCTCTACCGTGATTACCATAGCGGTTCTTTTTATCGTCATTTCAGGTCTGGTCTATACCGGAGTCCTCCATTTCATCGTGCGCAACGTGATGGGCACGCCGAAGAACTATCCGAGGGCCATAGTCCGTTTGATGCTTCCCGTGGCGGGCCTGAGCGCTTTTATGAGCAACACGGCGATAGTCGCGCTGTTTGTGAGAATCGTGAAGATGTGGGCCCGCAAACTCAAAATCGCGCCTTCTAAGCTCCTCATTCCGCTAAGCTACGCCTCGGGAATGGGTGGCATCTGCACCTTGATAGGCACTCCTCCGAATATGATAATCTCAGGGATGCTCGCCAACGACACCGGAACTCAACTCGGCTTTTTCTCCACTACACTTCCAGGCCTTTTCTGTCTTGCGGTAGGCGTTCTGTCCATGCTCGCGATGCGCCGTCTCCTTCCGGACCGGACTCCTCAGGAGGACAGTTTGGACCGTGGCGACGAGTTCACCGTGGAGTTGCGCGTAGCCTCCGACTCCAAACTTGTGGGAATGACGGTCGAAGAGAGCGGGCTAAACCACCATAAGGACGTCAATCTGCTTAAAATCATTCGCTTTGACGGTTATGCCGAAGAAGGAGAACGTCTGGCTTCTGCTGACATTCTCGGCAACGACCGTCTTGTCTTCTGCGGCGATTTTGACACTATACTCAAGATACGTTCCACGCATCGTCTGGTCTGCTCTCCGGACAACGTTTTCAGTGCCTCGCAGCAGACCTCCGGCCGCGAATTAAAGACGGCATACCTGCGTCCGTCAGGCGAGTTGAACAACAAGATGATTTCGGAAACCACGGTTGAGAAGGAAAATTCCTTCGTGCTTCTTGCCGTTTCCCGCAGCGGGTCCGCTATATCCGAAAGCCCGCGAGAAACCGTTCTGCAGGCCGGCGACAGGCTTTTGATAGAGGTAAACCGCGACACCGACATCTCCTCCCTGGAGCCGATGATGCATTTCTACGATTCGTCCGACATACCAGCTACCGGCGTCAAACCTCTGATAGCTTCGGTGATTATGGTAGCTATGATTCTCTTGGCCACATTCGACGTAATGCCGCTTCTTCAAAGCGCGATTATCGCCGCCGTCGCAATGCTCGCCACCAGATGCTGTTCCTTCAAGCAGGCACGGCAAGGTATGGACTGGCCGATACTGATGATTTTCGCAGCTTCGATAACATTCGGCGCCGCTATCCAGAAGACCGGAATAGCCGAGTTGATGGCCGACGGACTGCTGGAAGTCTGCGGCGGCAATCCGTTGGTAATCCTGATTGCAATTTGCTTCCTCGGCACCTTCATAACAGAGTTCATAAGCAATACAGCCTGTGCGGCAATCTTTTATCCGATTGCTTATTCCGCGGCCGTCGCAGTCGGCGCCAATCCTGTCACCTTCTGCATAGCTCTGATGATTTCTGTTTCCTCGAGCTTTGCCACTCCTATAGGATCTCCGACCCATATGCTCATCTACGGTCCGGGTGGCTACCGCTTCACCGACTTCTTGAAAGTAGGCCTCCCGATGAACATCATCATCCTCGCCGCCAACATTTTCATCGTTACGCTGCTGTTCCCGCTGTAAAACGGATACGCAAGTACGAATTACAGCCGTTCGTCGCGGGTGTAGGACAGGAATTCCTCGCGGGTGCGCGGGTCGGCCTTGAAAATGCCGGTAAGGTAGGTGGAGGTCATTATGCCCGACTTGCGTACGCCGCGGCTCTCCTTGCACATATGGCGGGCCTTCATCATCAGAGCCATTCCCTGGGGAGGATATTCGTCGCCCAGGGCCTCGGAAAGCATTTCCACCACGTCGTGCACCAAGCGTTCCTGCACCTGCAGACGCGACGAGCAGTAGTCCACCACCCGGGCAATTTTGGAAAGGCCCAGAATGCGGCCCTTCTTGTTGGGAATGTAGGCAAACCAGTATTCACCGAAAAACGTGCGGCAGTGGTGTTCGCACACCGAATAGAAATTGCCGCTGTCAACCACCATATTGTCGTACACAATGCCGTCCTGGCCGTTTTGGAACGTGGTGATGACGGGCTTCTGGGCAGGATCGTAGCCGCGGAACATCTCGCGGAACATACGCACCATACGGTCGGGCGTCTCCTGCAGCCCCAGGCGGTCGGGATTGTCGCCCACGAATTCCAGCAATTCCCGTATGTGCTGGCGAGCCTGTTCTTCCGAAATCATAGGTCGCACTTGGTTTCCGTATCCTTTCGGCGACAACACCAGACAAGGAACGACACTGCCAATGCCAGCACCAGCACCATCGCCAGCAGATAGCTGAGCGTCAGCGACAGGTTCAGGCCTATTTTGGCATATAAGATAAAGGTAAGGCAGACATAGCTCATAAACACAGCCGGGATGAACGATATCGCGAACCAGAATTTCCCGGGATGCAACTGCACCAGATAAACCGTCACAGCCCACAACGTAAAGGCTGCCAGCACCTGGTTGGCCCAGGAGAAATAATTCCAGATAATGTTGAATCCGTCGGGGCTCTTTAAATCCCACACCAGGATAAAGAAGGCCACCACAAACATCGGGATGGTAATCAAGAGTCTGTTCCGGACCGGCTTCTGGTCGAAATGCAGGATGTCGGCCAAAATGAGCCGTGCCGTGCGGAAAGCCGTGTCGCCGGTAGAAACGGGCGCGAACACCACACCCAGCATAGCCAGGATGGAACCGATACGGCCCAGCCAGGTTTCGGTAAGGAATTTCACGATTTTGGGAGCGCTGCTGCCAAAAGCGGCTGCCTCCTGATTGTAGTCGCCGCTAAAGAAAAACACCGAAGCGGCCGCAGCCCAGATGAGGGCCACGACGCCCTCGGTAATCATAGCTCCGTAGAAAATGGGGCGAGCCTGACGCTCGCTGGTAAGGCAGCGGGCCATCATAGGCGACTGCGAAGCGTGGAATCCCGAGACGGCACCGCAGGCAATGGAGATGAACATCATCGGGAAAATGGGATTGGATTCGGCCGCCGGATGCCGGTTCTGAAGACCGTCCCACACCTCGGGAAGCACCGGATGCTTCATCAGCAAATAGCCGCCTACGCCTACGGCCATCACCAGCAGGCACACACCGAACAAAGGATAAATCCTGCCGATAATCTTGTCGATGGGCAGCAGGGTGGCCAGAATATAGTAGCCGAAAATCACCACTATCCAGAAGGTGCTGCCCATAATAGGATGCGTGGGGCCGGTCATTCCGCCCAGGATATCGGCCGGGCCTACCAGGAACACCACACCCACCAGCATCATAAGAATCATTATGAACACCCGGCTGACTACGCCGAAGGACTTGCCCAGGTATTTTTCGTGCAGCGTGGGAAGATTGGCGCCGTTGTTCCTGAGCGACATCATTCCCGACACAAAGTCGTGGACCGCACCGCCGAAAATGCATCCGAACACAATCCAAAGAAAGGAGGACGTTCCGAAGTGCGCTCCCATAATGGCACCGAAAATGGGACCAAGGCCGGCAATGTTCAGAAACTGGATAAGGAACACCCGCCAGGGCTTCATTGGCACATAGTCCACTCCGTCGGAATGAAGCTGGGCCGGCGTGGGGCGCGCGGGATCTACACCGCACAATTTCTCCACCAGCCGTCCGTAGAGGAAATAGCCCAAAACCAGCAGGAGCAGGGCAAGAATAAAGCTACACATAGTTCTATTTTTTCGCCAGGACCAGCTGTACTCCCTTGGACAAGCACAGGTCGCACCGGTCCACTGGCAACAACAAGACTAAAGCAGATATTGTGAAGATATGGAACGGTTGTCGTACACGCGCAGGATGGTGTCGGCAAACATATCCGCAATGCTCAGGATTTTCACCTTGGGGCAATCCTTTTCGAAGGGTATGCTGTCGGTGAAGATAAGCTCCGTCATCTTGGATTCGGACACACGGTCTACAGCGGGCCCAGACATAACGCAGTGCGAAGCCACGCCGCGTACGGTGAGGGCGCCGTTTTCCATCATAAGGTTGGCGGCTTTGGTAAGCGTGCCGGCGGTGTCAACCATATCGTCTACCAGCAGCACGTTCTTGCCCTTGACGTCGCCTATGAGCTTCATTTCGGCCACTTCGTTGGGCTTGTTGCGCGACTTGTGGCAAAGAACGATGGGCACTCCCAGATATTTGGCATAGGAATTGGCCCGCTTGGCACCACCCACGTCGGGCGTGGCCACCACCAGGTTCTCGATATTGAGCGACTTTATATAGGGAATGAACACCGTGGAGGCGTACAGATGATCCACAGGCACGTCGAAGAAGCCCTGAATCTGGTCGGCGTGCAGGTCCATAGTAATGACGCGGTCGATACCGGCCACCGACAGCATATCGGCCACCAGCTTGGCGCCGATGGAAACGCGCGGCTTGTCCTTGCGGTCCTGACGGGCCCATCCGAAATAAGGAATGACGGCCGTAATCTTGTAGGCCGAAGCCCGCTTGGCAGCGTCGATCATAAGCAGCAGTTCCATCAGGTTGTCGGAAGTGGGGAACGTAGACTGCACCAAAAATACGTAGCAGCCGCGGATGGATTCCTCGTACGACACGGAAAACTCACCGTCGGAGAAGTGCTGGATATTCATCTTGCCCAGGGGGCAACCTAATGATTTACAAATCTTTTCGGCCAAATACTGCGACTTGGTACCGGAAAAAACCTTAATAGGACCTTGCATATCTTGATTGTTTATAAGCTTCCTTTTTGGTGCGGCAAAGATAACACCTACAAATTAGAAAAACACTCCAGACCAGTTTATATTTCTACTGCGAAACCCAGTCAGAGCCTGAACTTCCAGAGGCAGCTGCCCCAGGCCGGCAGGCTGACGGGCACAAAACCATCTGGAACCAAAGGCAGCTGCACCTTTTCGCCGGTTAGCAATTCCTCGGCCGGGCAGGTAACACCGTCGGTGGGCAATCCAAGATATCCGAAGGCGTGAGCCGGAATACGCACACCCAGCGAAACTGCCTTTTCATCGAAGTTGGCCACGCCCAGCAGCAGTTCATCTCCCTGCTGCCGCAGGAAGGCATACTGACGGGCCGTATCGAAGCGGTCGGTGCCGTTCACGTACATCAAATCGAAGGTTTTTCCCTCGGAAATGGCCTTTTCATCGGCACAAACCGACAGCAAGCGGGCATATTTAGCTCTTAGTTCGCGGGCTTCATCAGAAAGGCCTCCACCGTCGAAACGGCCGCTGTTGTTCCACGCGGCGAGCGAATCCACGCGCCAATAGTCGAATATGGTGCTGCGGCCGTCGCATCCGCTGAACCCTTCGGCATACATTCCGCGTTCGCCCAGTTCCTGTCCGGCATAGAGCATAAAGGGACAGGTATTCATTGCGGCCGACACCAGCAGCGCCGGAAGGGCCTTCCGGGCATCGCCGGCCACGAAATCGGAGGCCAGGCGCTGTTCGTCGTGGTTTTCCAGAAAATTGAGCATATAGGGCTGACGTTCGCCCAAGTGCTGCCAGCAGCCGGTGATGGCCGTGGCCGGCGCTTCGTGGCGGATAACGGCCTTGAGGGTGTCGTACAGCCCTACCTTGTCGTACAGGTAGTCGAATCCCGCCCGATGGTAGTCGTCGTAGCGGCCGGGATTGTAGACTTCGCCGATGAAAAGGCAGTTTTTGCGGCGCTTCTTCAGCTGCGGAATCACCCAGGCCCAGAATTCCACGGGCACCATTTCGGCCATGTCGCAGCGGAAGCCGTCCACTCCGTAACCCAGCCAGTATTCCAGCACCCGGTGCATCATCTGCCAGGTTTTGGGCAGCGGATCGAAATGCCCCCAACCACCGGCCTGGTAGTCTACGCCGTAATTCAACTTTACCGTTTCGTACCAATCGCACACGGTGGGACGCGCATCGAAGCGGTCGTTGCCCGTGGCACGGGCCGGGTACTCGCGATAAGGTTCGGACTGCGCGGCATACATATCGAACTGTCCCCAGAAGGTCTGTCCGGGCAAATAATAGAAATTATTCTGCGGTGAAAAGGCATAATCCGCGCAATCGGAAGCTCCGAAATCCTCGACGCCGTCGGGAGCCGCATCGGAATGGTACTGACGGGCCAGGTGATTGGGCACGAAATCGATGATTACCTTAAGCCCCGCCGCGTGCGTACGGTTTACCAAGCGGCGGAACTCTTCCCGGCGGTCGGGCACCGACACGGCCAAATCGGGATCTACGTCGAAATAGTCTTTGACGGCATAGGGCGAACCGGCCTTTCCCTTGACCACCGCCGGATGGTCTTTGCTTATTCCGAAAGCCGAATAGTCGGTCTGAGTGGCGTGCTCCAGAATGCCGGTGTACCATATGTGGCTGACACCCAATTCCTTGATGGCGCGCAAGGCCTTGGCGGAAATGTCGTTGAATTTACCTGAGCCGTTTTGCTCCAAAGTGCCGTCCGGCACCTGACCTGCCGCTGGCTGCTGCGGGCCATTTGCGAAACTGCCGCGATTTTCGTTTCCGAAATAACGCGGCAGCATTTGGTAGATAATCGGTTTTCTCATCAGGCGGTCTCGAGGCTTTTCCGGATTTTGGCAATGAGGCCGGCCAAAACGGTGCCGGGACCCAGTTCGGTAAATTCGTCGGCGCCGGCGGCAATCATATTCTTCACCGTCTGCGTCCAGCGTACGGGCGAAGTAAGCTGGGCCACCAGATTGGCCTTGATAAGAGCGGGATCGGTATAGGGCTTGGCATCCACGTTCTGGTACACGGGGCACAGCGGCTGCGAGAACATGGTGGCCTCGATGGCGGCAGCCAGTTCCAGACGCGCAGGTTCCATAAGCGGGGAATGGAAGGCGCCGCCCACCTGCAGCGGCAAAACGCGCTTACACTTGCCCTGCAGCCTTTCGGTGGCCAGGGCTATGCCTTCCTTGGTACCCGAAATCACTATCTGGCCCGGGCAGTTGTAGTTGGCCGGAACCACCACTTGTTCGGTTATGCCGGCGCAGACTTCCTCCACCACCTCGTCGGGAGCGGCCAGCACGGCGGCCATCGTGGAAGGATGCATCTCGCAGGCCTTTTGCATAGCCATTGCACGTTTCGACACCAATTTAAGTCCGTCCTCGAACGTCAGGGCACCGGCGGCCGTCAAGGCCGAAAACTCGCCCAGCGAATGGCCGGCCACCATATCGGGCCGGAAATCTTCCAACGTCTTGGCCAGAATCACCGAATGGATGAACACGGCCGGCTGAGTAACCTTGGTCTGACGCAAATCCTCGGGAGTGCCCTCGAACATAAGCGAGGTGATGTCGAAGCCCAGGATGTCGTTGGCCTGGGCAAACAAATCCTTGGCCAGGGGGCTGTTGTCGTACAGATCTTTTCCCATTCCTACGAACTGGGAGCCCTGTCCGGGAAACACATAAGCTTTCATATTGTCTGTTTTTAAACCAGGGTGCAAAGATAAACAAGTTTGCCGAAACCGAAATCTTATCTATCTTTGCGGCCGAAAAAGCGCACCAAAGCGTTCCAGTAAGGCCGGATCGGTAGCTCAGCTGGATAGAGCAACAGCCTTCTAAGCTGTAGGTCCTGGGTTCGAATCCCAGCCGATTCACCAAATTCCCCCATTACATCCAAAACCGTCTGCCGGACGCCAAGAGCGCCTTCGGTGTCCGGGCGGTTTGCAATGAAGGCCGTCTGCCGGGCAATTGCTCCCCCGCGCCAAGGCATAGCCGGCCTTGCTGAGTTTCGTTTCCAGACAGGACAGCAGACTACCTTCTCGGGAGAGTCGCAACAGAATCTCGCCTCAGAACAGCAACAGCAGTTTCGACATAAGGAATCCCAGATAAGTTCCGGCGGCATAGCCCACCACACCGATGGCCAATCCGCTGGCCAGCACCTGGCGATTCTTCATAGCCGCGGCCATCATAGGCACAAAAGGCGGCGAACAGATATAGGTAACCGAGCTTATTACCATCGTGTCGGAATCGATGCGCAGCAGCTTGGCCATAATCACCTGCAGGCAGAGCGACCCGAAGATGACGAACGTAAGGTAGCCCAGCGTGGCCAGGCTGCTCGACAGCTCGAATTGCCTCAGGTCGGCCATCGAGGCCACCACCACCGAGAACACATAGATAAAATACATTCCTATGTCGTAGCCGTACTTGCGGTCGCGCACCGGTTTCCAGAACGAGGCGGCTATACCCAACGTGGTGAGCATCAGCACGAGCACTGTCATAAACCAGCCGTCGCCGGCGAGCAGACCCAATCCGGCCGAAATGCCTATTATAACTATGTCTATCAGCAGCAGGAAGGCAGCGGCCTTCAGACCAGGCTTGGTAAACAGGCCCTTGTAGGGATTGGCCGACACTTTGGCCAGGGCCTTGCTTATTTCGGAATCGTCGGTTGGATCTTTCCCGGCATTTGCAGAAACTCGTTTCCGTTTGCCGTCGCTATCGGGAATCTTTGCGGAAAGGTCCTGACAAGCGACCTGGCCGTCGGGAGCCGCTGGAGCATTCCGCAAGCAGGTGGCGTCCAGAGTGCTTTCGTTGGGCAGCCATCGGCGGAACAAGCTTATGCCCACGCTCAGCAGGAAGGTAAGATACAGGAAACTCACGATCATATCGTAGGAATTCAGCAGCACGAATGTCTCGTCGGGCACGTCGAGCATCGACTTGAGCGCCGCCAGATTGACGGTTCCGCCAGTGTAGACGCCCGTAAGCATACCACCTATCTTTTCGGCATCGGGAATGGATTTCCCGAACAGGAAAAATCCGGCCACCACCGCCGCCGCCACCGCTGCCATTCCCGTAAACAAGGCCAGCAACTGGCTGCGTGTCTGCGTTTTGCGGAAGGTGCACGAAAACAGCATAAGCGGAATAGCCAAGGGAATCATAGCACTCGACAGCAAATCCTGAATCTGAGCCATTCCCGAAGGATGGAACAGGTTGCCCACCACAATTCCCAAAATATACAGAATAAGCACCGGGCCTATCTTTCCCAGCCACGACACTTTGCGACACAGACGAAGCACCACTGCCGGAACCAGCAGGAAGAACACCGTCATAAGAATGTTTCCGACCATATCCTCTAAATTCCTCTAATCAAGTTGTTTACCAACGGCTGTCGCCGTCTGGCTCCTTACATCAGCTTCACCGTGAGCACCGCAGCCGGCTTGGCCGAAGAATTGCCCACCAGCAGCCGATATTCGCCCGGTTCGAGTTGCCAGCCCTCGTTCCAGAAAGCAAACGACGCCACCGGCAGGGCAAGCTTTGCCTCGCCCATCTCGCCTGCCTTCAGATACAGCTTTTGGAAGGCCTTCAGCTCCTTGGCCGGACGCGGCACCGAGCACTTGGGGTCGCTCACATACACCTGAATCACCTCTGCGCCGTCGCGAGTGCCTGTGTTGCACACGGGCACCGTCACAAACAGCGTGTCGGAGGCCTGGCAGACGGCTTTGTCGACACTCACCTTTCGGTTGCCGCAGGCCTTGCCGCCAATGGCGAAGGTGGTGTAGCTCAGGCCATAGCCGAAAGGCCAGGCCGCCGGTATCTTTTTGGTGTCGTGCCAGCGGTAACCCACCAGAATATCTTCCATATATTCCTGCCGGTCGCCGTCGCCCGGATACGACATCGGCCCGAAGGAAACGGCGCCGTTGTCTTCCAGCTTTTTCGGGAACGAGAAGGGAAGTTTTCCCGATGGATTCACGTCGCCCGACAGCACATCCACCAGTGCGTGGCCCGCCTCGGAACCGCCGTACCAGCCCTGCACAATGGCCTTTGCCTTGGGCGCCCACGAGGTTTCCACCGCGTTGCCGCTGAGCAGCACCACCACCAGATTCGGATTGACGGCCGCCAGGTCGTCTATAAGTTGCGGCTGACGGAACGGCAGGTCGTACGACACGCGGTCGGCCGCCTCGCAGTCTTGCTTGTGGTTCTTGTTCAAACCGCCCACGAACAGCACCAGATCGGCTCCCTTGGCGGCCTCCACCGCAGCTTGGTAAAGAGAATCGGCATAGGGCGGCTGGGGGTCCTGGTGGCTGTACTGCGGACGTCCCGATTCCCAGGCACGCTCGTAAACGATTTCGGCCTGCGGATAACGTTCCTTCAAAGCATCGAGCGGAGTTACCTTGCGCCACACCTTCAGGTCGCTGCTGCCTCCGCCTTCCATCAGGTTGCGCGTGGCGTTCTCGCCAATAACGGCAATGCGCCGGATGTCCGATGAAATGGGCAAAATCTGGTTTTCGTTCTTTAACAGCACAATACCGGCCCGGGCCACGCTACGCGCTACCTGGGCGTGTTCCTCGGTGGCAAGCGAGCCATAGGGCCGCGCCGGATTGGCGCAGGTACGGAGCATAAGCCGTACAATGCGCGACACCTTTTCGTCGAGTTCGGCAGTGGTATAGGTGCCGTCCTGGATGGCTTTCCGGTAGGGATCGGCCAGAAAATAGTCGTTGAAATCGAAGTTTTCGCGGCTTTTGCCCAGGCCGTCGGTATAAGTGCCCATCTCGATATCCAGGCCGAAACGCACCGATTCATCGGTGCTGTGGCAGCCGCCCCAGTCGGTCACCACCGCGCCGTCGAAACCCCATTCCTCCTTAAGGATTTGGTTGAGCAGCACCTCGTTGTGGCAGCAATGCTGCCCTTTATAACGGTTGTAGGCGCCCATAATGCTCCAGGTTCCGGCATCGACGGCAGCCTTGAAGGCAGGCAGGTAGATTTCGCGCAGGGCGCGGTCGCTCACCTGCACGTCCACGATTCCGCGGTCTATTTCCTGGTTATTCAGGGCATAATGCTTTACACAGGCAGCCACGCCCTGCGACTGCATTCCCTGTATGTACGGCTGTACCATAACGGAAGCCAGCAAGGGATCCTCGCCCATATATTCAAAGTTGCGGCCGTTCAGGGGGGTACGGTAAATGTTCACGCCGGGACCCAGCATCACCGATTTGTTGCGGTAGCGGGCCTCCTGACCCAGGGCCTGGCCGTATTCGTAGGCCAGTTCCGGATCGAAGGTGGCGGCCAGGCAGGTCAGGGCCGGGAAGGCCGTGGCCGAATCGTTGCGCCAGCCGGCGTAGTTCCACGTGCCCCATTCAAATTCGGGCCGGACACCGTGAGGGCCGTCGCTGTACCACAGCTCGGGCAGGCCCAGCCGAGGCACGCCGGCCGAGACAAACTTGCCCTTGGCGTGGCACAAGTCTATTTTTTCGTCTAACGTCAGGCAGGAAACCACCCACTGCACCCTTTCCTCCAAGGGAATTTCCTGATTGGCCCAATAGGGCTGACCACACTGTCCGGAAGCCGTTTCCGCGGCACAGAAAACCGATGCCGACAGCACAAGGCCCAACAGCGCACCGATTCGGGAAAAATTCTTCATTGCACCAAAATTTGAAAGCCCGCGAAAATACAAATTCTAATGCTGGTTACCAAACAAGACCGACTTTGGGACAACGACGCAAAGAAATAACTACCTTCGCGCCCGATTTAGGAAGCGTGGAAATGAAGGGCCCGAAAACAAGTACGACGCGCCTGTTGGCCGGAGCGATGGTGTTGCTCACACTGGTGGGCGCCACGGGTTGCTCCGTGTCGAAAGGCGTTCGCAACGAGTTGTACGACAGCGAGATGGACGATCTTCTTAAAAATACGGCCGCTTACTACATAGTGCACTCCGAAACGGGCGGAGCCGCAGGTTTGGTGCTGAAGGAGGAAATGCAGGTGCTGCGCAAACAGCTTCAGGAAGAACTGGGCGGCGTGGCCATAGTGCGCCAACCCGACGAAGGCTTGCTGCTGGTGTTCCCGTCGGACAACCTGTTCCGGAGCGGCGGCGCCCAGTTGCAGGCACAGGGCCAAGCCTATGTGGAAACGCTCTGCAACATTCTGAAAACCAGCCAGGGAAACCGCATCTATCTGTTGGTGCACACCGACAACAACAGCTCCGACTTTATGTCGATGCAACTGTCCGAAAAACGCGCCCGGACACTACGCAAGGCCTTCCGCCAACAGGGGCTGAGGGCCTACACCGAAGGCAAAGGGGCCTTGGTTCCGGTAATCACCAACCAGTCGGAAGAAGGCCAACGGCAGAACCGGCGCATCGAGGTGGCCGTGGTGGCCGGACGACAAAAGATAAAAACCATCCGGCGCGCCTTGCAATAGGAGACCCGGCAATTTCCACCCGAAACAACCCCGAAAACAGACGAAATACAATATCAACAATTTAAAATTTAGCAAGTTATGAGCAAAAAAGCCCTGCTGATGATCCTCGACGGATGGGGCATTGGCAACCACAGCAAAGGAGACGTCATTTGGAACACTCCAACCCCTTATCTTGACTACCTCAAAGCCAATTTCCCCAAATCGCAGCTGCTGGCCAGCGGCGAAAACGTGGGTCTGCCCGACGGGCAGATGGGCAACAGCGAAGTGGGCCACCTGAACATAGGGGCCGGCCGCGTGGTGTACCAGGATCTGGTAAAGATAAACCGTGCCTGCGCCGACAACAGCATCAAGCAGAACAAGGAAATCGTGAGCGCCTTCACCTATGCCAAGCAAAACGGCAAAAGCGTTCACCTGATGGGCCTTACCAGCGACGGCGGCGTGCACAGCAGCCTGGACCACCTGTTCAAGCTGCTCGAGATTGCCCAAGACTACCAGATAGACAACACCTATGTGCACTGCCTGATGGACGGCCGCGACACCGACCCCAAGAGCGGCATCGGATTCATTCAGCAGCTGCTGGAACGCAAGGCCAAGATTGCCGGCATCATAGGCCGCTACTACACGATGGACCGCGACAAGCGCTGGGAGCGCGTCAAGGTGGGCTACGACCAGCTGGTAAAAGGCGAAGGCAAACCGTGCGACGATATGATAAAGGCTATGCAGGAAAGCTACGACGAAGGCGTCACCGACGAATTCATCAAGCCCATTGTGAACACCGCCTACGATGCCACCATAAAGGAAGGCGACGTGGTGATTTTCTTCAACTACCGCAACGACCGCGCCAAGGAAATAACCATTGCCCTTACCCAGCAGGATATGCCCGAAAATGGTATGCACACCATTCCCGGCCTCCACTACTGCTGTATGACTCCGTACGATGCCTCGTTCAAGGGCGTGCACATTCTCTTCGACAAGGAAAACGTGGAGAACACGCTGGGCGAATACGTCAGCTCCAAAGGACTTAAGCAATTGCACATTGCCGAAACCGAAAAGTATGCCCACGTTACTTTCTTCCTGAACGGCGGCCGCGAGACTCCGTTCGACAACGAAGACCGCATCCTGGTGCCCAGTCCCAAGGTGGCCACCTACGACCTGCAGCCCGAAATGAGTGCCTTCAGCGTGTGCGCCAAGCTGGTGGAAGCCATCCGCAGCGACGTGTACGACTTTATCGTGGTGAACTTTGCCAACGGCGATATGGTGGGCCACACCGGCGTGTACGATGCCATAAGCCGCGCCGTCACCGCCGTGGACGCCTGCGTGCACAGTGTGATCGAGGCCGCCCGCGCCACCGGCTACGAGGCCATCATCATTGCCGACCACGGCAACGCCGACAACGCCATCAATGCCGACGGCACGCCCAACACTGCCCACAGCCTGAATCCCGTTCCGTTTATCTATGTGACCGAGCAGCGCGACATTACGCCCGAAAACGGCATTCTGGCCGACGTGGCGCCCTCCATCCTGAAGATAATGGGACTGCCCCAGCCCGCCGAAATGACCGGCCACAGTCTTATCTGAGCCCTCGTCTGCCCCTAACGGCACTCCGATGATACAGATCGACGACACCCTGGTAAGTTTCGACGTATTCAAAGAAACGTTCTGCTGCGACCTGGCCGCCTGCCACGGCAATTGCTGTGTGGAAGGCGATGCCGGGGCGCCGCTGGAACCCGACGAAATTGCCGAGATAGAAAAAGCGCTGCCAGCCGTCTGGGACCGGCTGTCGCAGCAGGCGCGCATTGTCATAAACAAGCAGGGAGTGTCGTACAAAGACCCCACGGGCGACGACGTCACCTCCATTGTAAACGGCAAAGACTGCGTGTTTACCTGCTACGACGAGAAAGGCACGTGTTTCTGCACCCTGGAAAAGGCCTGGCGCGAAGGCAAAACCACCTTCCAGAAACCCATTTCCTGCCACCTGTACCCCATTCGGCTGAATGTGCTGCGCAACGGCCTGACGGCCCTTAACTACCACAGATGGTCGGTGTGTACGCCGGCCTTCGAATGCGGCCGCGAGTTGCAGTTGCCCGTGTACAAGTTCCTGAAGGAGCCGCTTATACGCAAATTCGGCAGCGAATGGTACGAAAAGCTGGAAACGGCGGCCCGCTGGCTGGCGGAACACCCCGAAAATCAATGGTAATAGGTAATCTCCCGATGTTCGGTCATAGTATCCACCTCGTCCGGTAAAAAGGAGTATTCCCAACGAGAGCCGCGGTATGTCCAATTGTCGTATTCATCGTACTCGTAATCGTAATAGGTCACGTGGGTGATGGTATCGGTTTCATCACAATTGACAAACTCCAATTCGTCGAACTGCTCGTTGTAGCGGTATTCCGAGGTAGAAGCATACAATCCATACCCCACGCACTGCCATTGCCGCCAGAAGAGGTCGTTCTCCAAAAAGCTGACATCGTCGCCGCCTATATCCGCAAACCACGTCCGGTAGGACTTTATCATTTTATTGGGGAAATAATCGATGGAATCGATATATCCGTTGGAATACGGATATCCGTCGCGGTAAATCACCTGTACGGTGTCGTATGTCTCCACCAGCGAAGTGTCCAGGAGTTCCTGCCCGTCGGTCTCGTAATAGGTATGCCACACAATGGTCAGATTGCCGTCGGCGTTGAATTCATAGTCGACGTCTTCGTGCCGCTTGTAATTGGCCCCGTCGGGGATTTCCACCGTGCATCGGCGGCTTAGTCCGCGCACAATGCCGGTGGTCGTTGCCGGATACAAGTCCTCGCTCACCATACGGTCGCCGTTCCCATACTCCGAGCTGACCGTCAGGATACCCGTCTGCTGGTGTTCGGCCGAAACATCTTTCTGCTGGTACTGAACCACCCGGTGCTGGTCGTCGTAGGTGTAGTACTCGGCCCGGTAGCTGTCATCTAAGTAATTCACTATGTGGCTGGTCAGATACCCTTGGCGGTCGTAGGCATAGGTTACGTCGTATTCGGGAATATACAAGGTACGCACCGGACCGCGGGTACCTGCTTTCTGAAGATCGCTCCAGTTCCAGAAAACCGGGTCGCGCTGCTCGGTTTCCTGCTCGGTTTCGCCATTCTGACAAGCTGCAAACAGCAACGAGAATGCAGCCAGAGGGAGTAATTCAAGGATTTTATCAATTTTCATAGGCGATTCTTAAACGGCGCGAAATTACTTTAAAGAACAAGAAGTTGCTTTGAAATGGCTCACGAATTTATTTCTGCTTTCAAGCGCGGCAAAAAAAATGTTTGTACGTTTGCGGGCATCAAAGAATGAGCGGATTTCTGACCAAGTAAACCTGTCCGATTATGAAAAAGTATCTGCTGTGGTTCCCCGCCTGTATCGCCTTGCTGGCAGGATGCACCGTAAGTCCCGACGCCACCGACGATTCCTCTCTTGAGTTTCCCGACAGCCGCGAATCCATCTGGCTGGGTGAGGTGGCGCAAAAGCCCTATGCCGTATTCCTGGCCAATATAAGCCCGACTTCTTCGGATTTTTCAGACAAATCCCGGCGGTCGGCCCGCACCAAGGAAGAACTCAAGTGCCTCGAAGGCCATTTCCTGGACTTGTCCCAGGCCACTTCCGACACCATTGCCTTCCGGGTGATTCTGGACGGGCGCTGGGTCCAGTGGCAGCCGGCCACGGGGCCGGACAAGACATTCAAGCTGGCGGGCAATAGCCATATGGGCAAAAAACAGACGGATATCTGTATTAAGCAGGGCGGCTTGAAAAAAGACATCCGGCTGAAGTTCCGCCTGCTCGAGCGGTCTGCCTTCCGCACCTACGATTCAAATCGCTATGCTCAGGGCGAAAGATATCCCGTCAAAGTGGTATCCGACAGGGAATATGCCCAGGCCGAGGGCTACTGGAGCCAGACGCTCGACGAGGAGAGCGGCACGGGCGATTTGCTCAGGAAATTGGGCCAAGTGAAAGAAATGCAGACGCTTCCGTTGGAAATGGATCTGTACCTGCCCCAAAAAGACACGCTGTCGCGACGGCCGCTGCTGCTGTTCTTCCACGGCGGAGCCTTTTTCTACGGCTCCAAGACCAATGCGCCCGTGGTGAAATGGTGTGAATACCTGGCCTCGACGGGCTATGTGGTGGCCTCGGCCAACTATCGCATCGGATTCAAACTGGGCCTTACCGGCATTGAACGCACCGCCTACAGCGCAGCCCAGGATGCCAACGCGGCCCTGCGCTACCTGGTGTCCCGCCAGGACGAATTCCGCATAGACACCTCGATGATATTCGTGGGCGGCTGCAGCGCCGGCGGCATCACGGCCCTTCACCTGGCTTTTATGACCGAACAATACCGCCCGGCCACTTCGTATGCCGTGGACGGCCTGCCAGACCTGGGGCCGCTCACCACCAACGGCAACCAAATCCGCGAAGACTTTTCCATTAAGGCAGCGGTGGATATGTGGGGAGCGGTTTCCGACATAAATATGATTGACAGTCACGCCATTCCGGTAATTGCCTTCCACGGGAACGCCGACAACATCGTGCCCTACGGCTACGACTATCCCTTCCAGGTGGCCGGATTTTTCAAGAAATCGCTGTTCAACAAGATGTACGGCAGCCAATGTGTGGTGGAACGCGCCCGTCAGAACGGCTACAAGGCCGAACTGCACACCTTCGACGGCTGGAAACACTCGCCGCACCTTTCCAACGACACCATCAACCAGAATTTCTACTACATCCAGGACAATATGGTGCGTTTCCTGCGCGAAGTGATGGTGCCCGAGTGGCCTTCCATCCAAGCGGTGACTGGCAGCAATGTGCTGGTAAACGCCTCGGGGCAAGCCACCGACGGCCCGGCGGTTTATCGGTTGGAAAGTTGCCTGCCGATTGTCCGGGTAAACTGGAAAGCCGAAGGGGGCCTGTTGCTGTCGCAGGAGGACGGCCAAGCCAAGGTGGTTTGGATATCGAATGCGCCATCCCACCGGCTGAAAGCCTCGGGCACACTGCCTTACGGAATCGGGTTCACGGCCGTCGGGAAACCTTGATTTGTTCTATAGCACGGGGCACGGCCGTCGGGAAACCCTGATTTGTTCTATAGCGAAAGCACGTATCCCACGCCCAGCAGATGGCAGGAAGCCACCTCGCCGCCTTTGGGATACAGATGGAACATATAGAACAGATCCAGGCCGTGATGCTGGCTAAGCTTTATTTCGGTGCCTGCATAATGCAGCGAACGGACCCAGCCGGTGCCGCCGAATCCGTTGAAGAATTCATACATTATATAAGGTGTAAAAGCGGTCTGCTCCACGGCATACTGCGCCCGGATGCGCGATCGCAGCGTGCTCGATGCACTGCCGCCCACGTTGAAGGCCTGCTCGTACTTTTCCCGGAGCGAAAAGGCCAGCGCGCCTTCCTTGAGCGTTCCCGTCAGGCAGGCCACGCCTTTGTGGGTGGTGGGATTGGCCGACACGGGAATATGCCAGTATTCGTAGCTTAAATCGCCCTTGAGCCAAGGAGTAAACTTATAGCCGGCGCCTGCCATCGCAAAAGCGCATTCGGTTTGGGAAATCTTGTCGAAGGAGCGGTGTTCCAGCCGCATCATAGCATAGGTCTTCGGCCACGACTTGATTATCTGGATGCTGGACCAGGTGCCCAGATCGGTGCTCGACTGGGCCTGCAGGCTGCCGGCCGAAAGCAGGGCAAGGGCCAGGGCTATTGTAAGTTTCCGTTTCATTTTTCTTGTAGTTCTATGCCGTCTGGCGGCTGGTTTTATCTGGTGCGTCGTGGCCGCGCGGGCGGGATAGCCGGTCCGGATTTCCGGCGGCTGCAAACGCGGTGGCAAAAGTATTTCAAATTACCGAGAATCCTGCCTCGAGGCCGGGAAACCTATGTTTTCTGCCCGCCGGCGGAATTCGCGTTTTGATTTTTCTTTTGTCACCGGGAACGGGGACCTCACTTCAGCCTTCCCGAAAAACCGTTATCGGGATCCGTCTATTCCTTTCGCCGTAGGTGCTTATGATTTTTGAAAATTTTTATTTATAGATTGATTTTATGTTAATCGCACTTATATTTGCAGCGAATTAACCCAGACCGTAACACACATCTATACTATGAATATCAAATGCTTGACAATTATTGTGGTTACCGCGATACACGCCGTAGCCCTTGCCGGGACCTTCCGGCCGGAATCAGGCGGCCCGACGGACGGCCTTTATCTTTCCGGCACCGAAGGAGGTCCGACGGAACACTCCTATTTCCACAGCGCCGAAGCCGGTCTCTCGAATAGCTCCAACCTACCCGGCACCGAACCCGATTCGCCGATCGACACGGTGCAGGCACTGCAGGCCGTGGGCATCAGCGGCGGATTCATCAAAGACCGTCCCATTAATCACCTTATTTATAGCAGTGGACGCAGTTTTTCGGCCGAGGAGGCCAACCGCTATGCCGGCAGTCTGGGCGACGTGGGGCGGATGGTGCGCAACTACGCCGGCGTGCTCTGCTTGGACGACAGCCGCAACGACATCATCATCCGCGGAAACTCGCCCTCGAACCTGCTTTGGCGCATCGACGGATTCGAGGTGGCCAATCCCAACCATTTCGGCAGCATAGGCCTCACCGGGAGCAGTGTTTCTATGCTGAATTCCAATCTTATACGAAATTCCGACTTTATTACCGGCGCCTTTCCGGCCGAATACGGCAATGCGCTGGGCGGCGTGTTCGACATCCGGCTTAAGGAGGCGCCCCGCGACAGACACCACTTCAGAGCCGGAGCCGGCTGGAACGGCTTCGAACTGGGCGCCGAAGGGCCTGTTTCGTCCACCGGCGGCTACCAAGTGTGTTACCGTTATTCCTTCCTGGACGCAATGGCCGCCCTGGGAATGGAAACCGGGCTCCGGCCCAAGTTCCAGGACCTGACGGTGCGCGGCGAGGTTCCCCTGTCGGAAAGTTGGAAGCTTTCGCTGCTGGCAATGGGTGGCGACAGCCGGATAAGTCTGTCCGACAGCCAGATAGAGACAGGCTCGCGCAGCCTGTTCTCGGGAATCGGGTTCGACTGGTCGGGACAGCGTTCCGCAGCCCGCATATCGCTGTCGGCCAATGATATGGAGAGCCAATACTCAGTAGTAAACAGCAATCAGGACACCCGCTCCACCTATTCCGACCGCGAAAAGGAGACGGATTATGCCCTGTCGGTACGCTACGAGAACCGTCAATTGGACTCGCACTACCTGAGTGCCGGGGCCACCTTGCACCTGTACGATATGGATTTCAGGCAGATAAACCGCAACGACTACTGCTGCGACTCGCTTATGTTCTGCCAGGAGACAATGCTGCTGGGCCGCATCTTTGTGCAAGACGAATACCTTGTATCCGAGAAACTTGCCTTCACGCTGGGCGCCGATGCCCTGTGGCTCAGCCTGAACGGAAGCCACGCCATCGGGCCGCGGGCGGGAATGCTCTGGCGGCCGGGGCCGGGCCATCAGATTGGCTTGTCGTATGGGCGGCATCACCAAACCCAAGTCCATACCTTATATTTATATGGAAGCGGCAACCGCCAACTGGATTTTTCGCAAGCCGACCACCTTTCGCTCACACACCATTGGCGGCTTGGGCAGCACTGGCGTCTCAAAACCGATCTTTACGGACAAAACCTGCGAAACATTCCCGTGGAAGCCGACGCCCCGTCGGCGTTTTCGGCACTCAACATCGGGGCCGACTTCTATCTGCCGCTGCGCGACGGGCTGACCAGCCAAGGGCTCGGCCGCAACTACGGCGTGGAAATGACGCTGGAAAAATTTATGAGCGACCATTGGTACGGGATGCTCAACGGCACGCTTGCGCGCTCGGAATACACCGGCAGCGACGGTATTTGGCGCAGCACTGCCTACGACATCGGTTATATGGCCAACGCTCTGGGCGGATACAGTTTCGGTTTGCCGTCGAATTGGTTCAACTGGGCCGGAAAACGGTCCGACAGCCAAAGTTCCCACTCCAATCCAGACATCACTCCTGGCAGCGAGGGCCGGTCGGAAGGCACCGACGGAATCCGCGCCGAACTCCGCACCGATTTGCGCATTACCTGTTCGGGCGGGCGGCCGTTCACCCCTGTGGACGAAGCTCTTTCGCAGGCGCTGGGCACGGTGGTCTACGACGAAGACCACACCAACTGCCTGTATGCGCCGGCCTATTTCCGCTGCGACTGGCGGCTGGCGCTGCTGGTACAAACCGACCGATTCCAGTTTGAAATGGCTTTGGACCTGCAAAACCTTACCAACCATTACAACCTGCTCTACAGCGTGTACTCTCCCAGCGAGAAACTCTATTATCTGTACTGGCAGACCCTGTTCTACCCGATGTACACCTTTAAACTTTGCTTCTGATTCTCTGCCACTTACGCAGACACAAAACCTCTGGCTAAAGACCAGGCGCTGCGAGGAGCCCATCCGAAGGGCTCTCACCGCTTGACTTTTGCCCTGCCATCTCTCGGAATGTCCGATTTGCGCAGTTGAAGAGCATCGGCCTGCGCCCCGCCACCTCCCGAAATGTCCGATTTGCACGGTTGCAGAGCATCGGCCTGCGCCCTGCCACCTCCCGGAATGTCCGATTTACGCGATTCCGGGAAGTCCCTGCGCCAGAGGCAAGGCAACATAGATTCACTGATACCGAGGGTTGTGTAAAAAGGAAAATTGCAGTACTTTCGCGGCGGATGTCGAAAGGAGCGGCTTTACGCAAACGGTTCCAAACGACAACCGCTCATAAGGCTGCCCGAATGGTGGAATGGTAGACACGAAGGACTTAAAATCCTTTGGCCATAGCGGCTGTGTGGGTTCGAGTCCCACTTCGGGTACTGACAGCTTCTTACCCCTTTTTACATAAATTCAGGCACAGGCCGCCTGCGCCCCTGCTACCGTCGTTCCGGCCGCAGGCTTGTCCGGGGCAGAGCTTCAGTTCTGAATGTAAATGGTCTGCGACAAGGGCGCATAGCTGACACTGTAGCGGCGCAGGGACTCGTCGCAGATGCCCTTGGTGGGAGACCCCTGGCCGTAGCCCAAGTCGTACACCTCGCCGCAGACAGGGCACTCACAACAAAGCACATCGCTGGGTTTACCCACACGTACGGTAGGCGAAAGCTCGTTGGGACAGCAAAGATCGAACGCATAGTACTGGCTGTCGAAAGCCATTACCAACTGCACACCGGCGTACCCGATGCGGTCGGTGGTGTATTGCGCCGATTCGATGCGCCAGCTGCTTCCCGGATACAGGCAGTTGATGGTAACCGCATTGCGTTCCAGACTTACCGGCATCTCGGGCACGCTCGACTGCAGGCGTCCACAGGAGCTCAGCGCCAGCAAAAATAGCGCGGGAGAACAACGCAGCCACCGTGTCCCGACAAAGAGTCTTCCTCTTGCTCCTCTCATACTGAATACCTTAATTCGTTAGTACCGGATTGGACCTGTAAGTCACAAATTCTATTTATCATATGGAAACCCGTCGCCCGGGCCATCTAAGCTTCGAGCACCGAAGCCAGTTCCGCCCGCTGCCCGGCCGATAGCGGCGGCACCGACAGCACCTCCAGGTTGGAGTCGATCTGAGCCACCGAACTGGCACCGACAATTACCGAAGTTACCGCAGGCGCATCCATTACCCAACGCAAGGCCAGTTGCGACAACGAGCAACCATAATCCGAAGCCACGGCATTGAGCCGACGCAGGCGGGCCTGCAGTCCGGGCGTAATGTCGTCACGTTTTAGAAACACCGACGGCCCGGCCGCCCGCGAACCCTCGGGAACACCGTTCAGGTATTTGTCGGTGAGCAGGCCCTGTGCCAGCGGGCTGAAGGCGATAAATCCCACGCCCTGTTCCTGCACGGCCTCGAGCACGCCCTGTTCGGGCTTGCGCACCAGCATACTGTAGCGGTCCTGATGGATAAGACAGGGCGTACCCAAACTCTCGAGCAACGCATACATACGCCGGGCCTCGGGTGCCGGATACTTGGATATACCTATATATAATGCCTTGCCGCTGCGCACAATGTCGGCCAGGGCGCAGGCCGTTTCCTCCAAAGGCGTATCGGCGTCGTAGCGGTGGGAATAGAAAATGTCCACATAATCCAGCCGCATCCGGCGGAGGCTTTGGTCCAGGCTGGACATAAGGCTCTTGCGGGAGCAGCCGTCGCCGTAGGGCCCGGGCCACATCCTGTGGCCGGCCTTGGTGGAGATTATCATTTCGTCGCGGTGCCCCGCGAGCTGGGCCGACAGAATGCGGCCGAAGTTTTCCTCGGCCGTGCCGGGCTCGGGGCCGTAGTTGTTGGCCAGGTCGAAATGGGTGATGCCCCGGTCGAAGGCACGGCAAACCATCGCCGTGGCCTTGCCGAAGTCGTCGACGGAGCCGAAGTTGTGCCAAAGGCCCAGCGACAGGCGTGGCAGCCGGAGGCCGCTGCGTCCGCACAGGCGGTATTCCATTGCATCGTAACGATTGGCAGCCGCCTGGTATACGGCAGCCGAGGGCATCTGAGATTCGTTGGCCATAGAGTGTGTCTTGGTTCGGCAAACATACAAAAACCCGTCGGTTTTCCACCCGAGGCGGAGAAAAATAGGGCAAGGATTACGTTTATTAAAAAAAACTCTATCTTTGCGGCTTGTTTTGAGGAACTAACGACCGGCCCTCCGGGGCCTCCAGTATTAATAATTCATTTTGTAACGCAATGCAAAACAAAGGATTTGTAAGACTCATCGCCATTTTGCTGGCGTTGGTATGTATCTACTATCTGTCATTTACCTTTGCCACTTCCAAGGTGGGCAAGAATGCCCAGGAGTATGCCCAGGGCGACGAACAGCTCGAGCGCGTATACCTCGATTCCATAGCTATGGAAAAGATATACCTCGGCAACACCTACAAGGACTGCCAGGCGAAGGAACTCAACCTGGGTCTGGACCTGAAGGGCGGTATGAACGTCATCCTGGAGCTCTCCATCCCCGACGTGCTCAAGTCGCTTTCGGGCAACAACCCCGACGAGAACTTCAACAAGGCCCTGGCCGCTGCCCACAAGCGTCAGACCGAAACCAACAAGGACTACATAGACCTGTTCGTCGAGGAATACAAGGCGCTGGACGAAGGCGCCCGCCTGTCGGCCATCTTCAGCACCTTCGAGATGAAGGGGCGCATTGACCCGACCACTTCCGACGAAGACGTCGTGAAAGTGCTCCGCGAAGACGTACAGAGCGCCATCGACAACTCCTTTAACGTATTGCGTACCCGTATAGACCGCTTCGGTGTGGTTCAGCCCAACATCCAGCGCCTCGAGACCAACGGCCGCATCCTGGTGGAACTCCCGGGCATCAAGGAGCCCGAGCGCGTCCGCAAACTGCTGCAGGGATCGGCCAACCTGGAATTCTGGGAGACCTACGACCTTACCGAAATCTATCAGAGCCTTATCGAGGCCAACGCCCTTATCCGCGACCTGAACGCCGCGGCCGCTCCTGCCCAGAAGGAAGAAGCCAAGCCTGAAGCCAAGGCCGAGAAAGCCGAAAAGGCCGAGCTCTCCGAAGAAGAAAAGCTGATGGAAGAAATCGCCGCCTCCGAAACCGAGAGCGCCGAGGAAGCCCAGTCGCTGGAAGAGTGGAAGAAGGAATATCCGCTGTTCTCGGTGCTGCAGATTAACCAGAGCCAGGCCGGCATCGGCGCCGGTCCGCTGGTGGGTTATGCCCTGGGCCGCGACACGTCCAAGGTGAATACCTATCTGAATATGCGCGCCGTGCGCGACCTGCTGCCCCGCGATTTGAAGTTCCTCTGGTCGGTGAAGCCCATTACCGAAGAATCTTCGCTGTTCGAACTGGTGGCCATCAAGGTGAGCAACCGCGACGGCAAGGCCCCGCTGGGCGGCGACGTCATTACCGATGCCAACGACAATTTTGAGCAGGTATCCGGCCGCGTGGTGGTGAATATGGAAATGAACGCCGAGGGCGCCAAGACCTGGGCCCGCCTTACCAAGGACAACATTGGCAAGAGCATCGCCATTGTGCTGGACGACTTTGTGTATTCCTATCCTACGGTGAACGGCGAAATCTCCGGCGGCCGCAGCGAAATCTCCGGCCACTTTACGGTGGAAGAGGCCAAAGACTTGGCCAACGTGCTGAAATCCGGTAAGATGCCGGCTCCCGCCCACATCGTCCAGGAAGACGTGGTGGGTCCGTCGCTGGGTCAGGAAGCCATCCACTCGGGTCTGATTTCCTTCATCATCGCATTCTGCCTGATTCTGGTTTATATGGTGTTCTTCTACGGCTGGAAGGCCGGTCTCATTGCCGACTTCGGTCTGCTGTGCAACGTGTTCTTCCTGTTCGGTATCCTGTCGTCGTTCCAGGCCGTGCTCACCCTGCCGGGTATCGCCGGTATCGTGCTGACGCTGGGTATGGCCGTCGATACCAACGTGCTTATCTACGAGCGCATCAAGGAAGAGCTCAAGGCCGGAAAGAATCTTAAGAAAGCTATTTACGAGGGTTACAAGATGGCCTTCTCGGCTATCTTCGACGCCAACCTCACCACTATGCTGACGGGTATCGTGCTGTTTGTGTTCGGTACCGGCCCCATCAAGGGTTTTGCCACCACACTCATCATCGGTTTGCTCACCTCGTTCTTCTGCGGCGTGTTCCTTACCCGCCTCATCTACACCGAGGCTATGGAAAAGGACAAGATGCAGGATCTTACCTTCACCACCAAGGTGTCGGCCGGCTTCCTGTCCAACCCGCGCGTGCCGTTTATCGGAAAGCGCAAAATCGGCTACATCATAAGCTGCTGCTTTGTGGCCATCGCCGTGCTGTCGCTCTGCCTGCGCGGAATGAGCCAGGGCATCGACTTCTCGGGCGGCCGCAACTACATTGTGCGCTTCGAACAGCCGGTTTCCACCGAAACCATCGGCGACAAGCTGCAGGCTCAGTTCCCCGAAGCCGCCGTGTCGGTCATCACCATCGGCAGCGACAACCAGGTGCGCATCACCACCAACTACAAGATTAACGAAACCTACGACGAGCTGGATGCCGAAATCATTGCCCTTATGTACGAAGGTTTGCAGGAATTCCTGCCCGAAGGTCTGAGCATAGACGACTTCCAGAACAACAGCATCGTGTCGTCCCAGAAGGTGGGCCCGACGATGGCTTCCGATATCAAGATTTCGGCTATCTGGGCCGTGTGCATCGCCATTGTGGTGATATTCCTGTACATCCTGCTGCGTTTCCGCAACGTGGCCTTCTCGGTGGGTGTGGTGGTATCGCTGCTGCACACCGTGCTGTTCATCTTCGGCTGCTACTCGCTGCTGTGGGGCATCCTGCCCTTCTCTATGGAAGTGGACCAGACCTTCATTGCCTGTATCCTTACCATTATCGGTTATGCCGTGAACGACACCGTGGTGGTGTTCGACCGTGTGCGTGAAATCACCGGTCTGTATCCCAAGCGTCACCTGAAGCTGACGATGACCCAGGCAATGAACAGCACCCTGCTGCGTACGTTCAGCACTTCGTTGAGTACGGCCATCGTGCTGCTGGCCATCCTGTTCTTCGGCGGCAACAGCATCCAGGGCTTTGCCTTCGGTATGTTGATGGGTGTTATCATCGGCACCTACGGCACCCTGTTCATCGCCTGCCCGATAGCCTACGACGTGCAGAAGGCCGTGAAGAAATTCGACGACAACGTGGTAGCCGACGAACAATAAGTCGCTTCCCTATCAAGCTTTATTCAGAAAGGCCTGAGCCGCAAGGCCCGGGCCTTTCTTTTAACCCACAAAAATTATGGATACAGTATTGAGCGGCATCCGTGCCACCGGCCACCTGCATATGGGCAACTACTTCGGCGCCCTCAGGAACTTTGTGCGTATGCAGCACGAAAACCGCTGCTTTTTCTTTATAGCCGACTATCATTCGCTCACCACTCACCCCGACCCGTCCGTGCTGCACGGCAACGTCAAGGACATTCTGTGCGAATACCTGGCCGCCGGCCTCGACCCCGAAAAGGCCACCATCTATGTGCAGAGCGACGTGCCCGAAACCGTGGAACTGTACCTGCTGCTGAATATGCACGCCTACCTTGGCGAGCTGTCCAAAACCGTGTCGTTCAAGGAAAAAGCCCGCAAGCAACCCCAAAACGTGAACGCCGGCCTGCTTACCTATCCCACCCTGATGGCCGCCGACATTCTGGTGCACAACTCCGACAAGGTGCCCGTGGGCAAAGACCAGGAACAGCATCTGGAACTGACGCGCGTATTTGCCCGCCGATTCAACAATATGTACGGCGTGAACTACTTCAAGGAGCCCGCCGCCTACAACTTCGGTCAGGAACTCATAAAGATTCCCGGACTGGACGGCAGCGGCAAGATGGGCAAGAGCGAGGGCAACTGCGTGTATCTGTGCGACGAGCCCAAGGCCATCCAGAAAAAAGTGATGAAGGCGCTTACCGACCAGGGTCCCACCGAGCCCAATTCGCCCAAACCCGAATGCATCGAGAACCTGTTTACCATTATGAAGGCCGTTTCGACGCCCGATACGCTGGACTACTTTAACGAGAAGTGGAACACGTGTGAAATCCGCTACGGCGATATGAAGAAGCAGCTGGCCGCCGACATAATTGCCTTTACCACTCCCATACGCGAGCGCTATATGGAAATTGTGAACGACGACGCCTACCTGCACCGGGTAACCGCGATGGGTGCCGAACGCGCCCGCGAAAGCGCCGCCAAAACCGTGCGCGAAGTGCGCGAGATAATGGGCATCAAGCCGTTCTGATAACCCAGACATATATAAATCGGCCCCGTCGCTTCCGTAAAAGCAGCGGGGCCGGTTTTTATTTTGCCGGGAACCATCCTTTGACGATTCCGGCCTGGTTTGCCCATAAAGCGGAGACTACTCCGCGCGCCCGGCCGGTTTCTTAACAAACACTCTGACAATGAGAGCCACCAGCAGAACCGACACCAGCGACATCCACCACTGGGAACCGGTGCCTACCTCGTCGCCGAAATTCTCGGGCAGCCAGCCCAGGTTGCAAGCATAGTTCAAGCAGACGGCCAGGGCATTATTCAGGAAATGAGCGGTCATAGGCACCCAAATAGAGCCGGTCCAATAGAACAGATAGCCCAGCAGAGCCCCTAAAAGCATACGCGGGACAAATCCGAAGAACTGCATATGGAAGGCGCTGAACACGATGGCCATCACCCAAATGGCCCAGTGCCAGGCGGCTGCAGACTGTTCGCCGTTTTCGCGCATCTGTTTGGGAGTGAACGCATCGCGAAGCAAGGGAAGCAAGGTGCCCCGGAACAGGATTTCCTCGGAGAAGGCGGCCGCGGCGGCTACCACCACCAGGTTTATCAGGAATCCCCAAACCGTATTGACCGACATCAATTCCTTCAGCCCTTCATCGCTGGCATCCTGAGTCTGACGCAACCAGTCCTCCAAACCAGACAGCCACTGAGGCAGATGCATTGCTTCGTTCCATTGGGTGGTCATATTGATAAACGGAATTACCGCTATAATGGCCGCAGCAGCCAGGCCAATCCACTTCCAGGAAGTCTTCTTCAATCCCAAAGATCCGGCAACGGGCTGTTTGAGGTGCCGTGCCAACCTCACACAGGGATACACAAACAGCAAGGCGCTTTGCAGCAATAAGAGAACCCACAACTGGCCTGGGCCCTGCGATACGACCTCCTCCTTGCCATACAAGGAAGGCAATAAACCAAAGATAGCCAAGTACAGAAAGCTCAAGGCCAACAATGCTATGCTGGCAGCCAACATAACGATAATCAGATACATAAACTTCTCAAGGATGGTGTGTTCTTTCTTCATTTTCAGGTCTGTTTTAAAATTGGTCAAACATAGTGCAAAGTGTTGTCATTTCAAAAATATAGATATACTTTCGCGTCCCGGAATTTGGGGTAGAGTACACCGCTCCGGATGGCCTATTGTATTGTGTGATAAATTTTTGCATCAATCATAAGAAAAATGAACGTAGAAAAAGTTGTTATTGACGCTGTCAATGCGCAAATCAAAGTGAATCTGGTCAAGGCCGATTACGAAGAGAAAGTCGAGAAGACCCTTAAGGCCTACCGCCAGAAAGCCAATGTGCCGGGATTCCGCCCGGGTATGGTCCCGATGGGCCTGGTAAGGAAAATGTACGGCAAGGGCGTGATGGCCGAGGAAGTGAACAAAACTCTGTCGGATGCCTTGTTCAACTACATCAAGGAAAACAATCTGAACATTCTGGGCGAGCCCCTGCCCGCCTTGGACCAGACCCCGCAGGATCTGGACACTCAGGAGTCCTTTGAATTCGTGTTCGACATCGCCCTGGCTCCCGAACTGGAATACACGCTCAACAAGAAAGACAACGTTCCCTATTATACCATCACCGTCACCGACGAAATGGTGGATACCCAGGTAAGGTCGTACGCGGCCCGCGGCGGCAAGTACGAGCCGGCGGAAGTGTCGGCCGAAGGCGACTCCCTGAAGGGCGACCTGCTGGAGCAGGCCGAAGGCGAAGACCTGGTGAAGGTGGACGACGCCCTGGTGCTGCCCAACTACTACAAGGACGCCGAAGAAAAAGCCAAGTTCGTGGGTCTGAAAGTGGGCGACATCATTACCTGGAACCCCTACAAGGCCTGCGAAGGCTCCGAGGCCGAACTGGCCAGCCTGCTGCGCCTGCCCAAGGAGAAAGCCGTGGAAGTGAAGTCCGACTTCAGCTTTACCGTGAAGGAAATATCCCGCTATACCGACGGCGAGCTTAACCAGGAGCTGTTCGACGAAGTGTACGGCAAGGACGCCGTCAAGAGCGAAGAGGAATTCCGCGCCCGCGTAAAGGAAGACATTGCCAAGAGCTTCCTGCCCGACAGCGACTACCGCTTTATGGTGGATGCCGAAGCCGTGCTGGTGAAGAAGTTCAAGGACGTGGCCTTCCCCGAAGCCTTCCTGAAACGCTGGATTCTGAGCACCGACAACAAGAAGACTGCCGAGGAAATCGACGCCGATATGCCCAAGATGATCGAGGAGCTCAAGTGGCACCTTATGAAGGAAGACATCATTAAGAAGAACGGCCTGAAGGTGGAAGAAGCCGACGTGCTGGAAGCCGCCAAGAAGGTGGTGAAGGCCCAGTTTGCCCAGTATGGAATGGCCAACGTGCCCGAAGAACTGCTCGGCAGCTATGCTTCTGAAATGCTCAAGAAGCCCGAACAGGCCCGCAACATCGAAGACCAGGCCATGAGTATGAAGGTGTCGGAGTTCCTGAAGGGGACCGTCAAGGTGACCCCGAAGGAAATCACGATGGAGAAGTTCAACAAGCTTTTCGAACAGAAATAATATCCTTGATTGTCCCGGAACTGCCGCTGGCGGCAATTCCGGGACAACTGCATACCTATACCAACACTATGAACAACGATTTCCGCAAATTTGCCGTCGGCCACCTGGGCATGAACGGCCTGGCGCTGGACCAGTATGCCAGCATCGTGGACAACGGCGGGTACATCAATCCCACCATCATCGAGGAACGGCCGCTTAACGTGGCCCAGATGGACGTGTTCTCGCGCCTTATGATGGATCGTATCATATTCCTGGGCACGCAGGTAGACGACTACACCGCTAACGTGGTGCAGGCCCAGCTGCTGTACCTGGATTCGGCCGACCCCGGCAAGGACATATCGCTGTACATAAATTCCCCCGGGGGAAGCGTATACGCCGGGCTGGGCATTTACGACACGATGCAATTCATTTCGAGCGACGTGTCTACCATCTGCACCGGTATGGCGGCTTCGATGGCGGCCGTGCTGCTGGTGGCCGGCACCAAGGGCAAGCGCTTTGCCCTGCAGCATTCGCGCGTAATGATTCACCAGCCGATGGGCGGTGCCCAGGGGCAGGCCTCCGATATGGAGATAACCGTGCGCGAAATCCAGAAACTCAAGAAAGAACTGTACACCATCATTGCCGACCATTCCGGCAAGCCGCTCGAGCAGATAGAGAAAGACTCCGACCGCGACTACTGGATGACCGCCGCCGAGGCCAAGGAATACGGGATGATAGACGACGTAATGAGAAAAACCAAATAGGATGGCCGGACGCAAGACAGAAGACCGCTGCAGTTTCTGCGGGCGCAGCCGCCGCGAGGTGGAGCTGCTTATGACCGGCATTGAAGGCTGCATATGCAACGAGTGCGCCGAAAACGCCTTCGAAATGAGCCGCGATCTGCTAAAGGACCAGCGCCGGAAGAAAAAGGGAGTCGGCGAACTTGATTTGGCCAGCCTGCCCAGTCCCAAGGAAATAAAGGAATTCCTGGACCTGTACGTAATCGGACAGGACGAGGCCAAGAAATTCCTGGCCGTGTCGGTGTACAACCACTACAAGCGACTGCTCCAACCCAAGACCGGCGACGACGTCGAGATAGAAAAGTCTAACATAATTATGGTGGGCGCCACCGGCACGGGCAAAACCCTGCTGGCCCGCACCATTGCCAAAATGCTCAAGGTGCCCTTCACCATTGTGGACGCCACGGTGCTTACCGAGGCCGGCTACGTGGGCGAAGACGTGGAAAGCCTGCTCACCCGCCTGCTGCAAGTGGCCGACTACGACGTGGAACTGGCCGAAAAAGGCATTGTGTTCATCGACGAGATAGACAAGATTGCCCGCAAGGGCGACAACCCCTCCATTACCCGCGACGTGAGCGGCGAAGGCGTGCAGCAAGGCCTGCTCAAGCTGCTCGAGGGCTCCATTGTGAACGTGCCGCCCCAGGGAGGCCGCAAGCATCCCGAACAGAAAATGATTGCGGTGAACACGCAGAACATCCTGTTCATATGCGGCGGCGCCTTCGACGGCATCGAAAAAAAGATTGCCCAGCGGCTGAACACCACCACGGTGGGCTACAGCGCCAACAAGGATTCGCAGAAGATAGACAAGGAGAACCTGTTGCAGTACATTGCGCCGCAGGACCTGAAGTCGTTCGGACTGATTCCCGAGATAATAGGCCGCCTGCCGGTGCTCACCTATCTGGAACCGCTCGACCGCCAAGCGCTTACGGCCATCCTAACCCAGCCCAAGAACGCCATTATAAAGCAGTATGTGAAGCTGTTCGAGATGGACGGTGTAAAGCTGGAGTTCCGGCAGGACGCCCTGGACTACATCATAGACAAGGCCATCGAATTCAAGCTGGGGGCGCGCGGCCTCAGGGCCATTGCCGAAACCATTATGATGGATGCGATGTACGAAACGCCCTCGTCGGAAAAGAAAAAGGTGTGCATCACCCGGAAATACGCCGAGCAGCGCATCGAGGCCGCCAACGCCACACGGCTCAGGAACGGCTGAGAAGCGACTGGGGAACAAAAACCGGGAGCCGACGGCTAAGCGCTTACAAACCGTTTGGGGACCGGGAAGAAAACAGCCGGCACACCGGCAAAAAAGAGTTTGCGACAGTTGGTTAAATAAAAGAAAAAGGCTTGCTATTCTGTCGGGTTTGTGTATAAATTTGCTCTGCTAATAGAAGATAACTGCTATGTCGAAACCAAATCAATTGGTTGAACAACTAAAGTTTCATTTCGGATTTGACACCTTCAAGGGCAATCAGGAGGCCATCATACGCAATATAATGGCCGGAAAGGACACCTTTGTGCTGATGCCCACCGGAGGCGGCAAATCGCTTTGCTACCAGCTGCCCGCCCTGCTTATGGAGGGTACGGCCATCGTCATTTCGCCGCTCATTGCCCTGATGAAGAACCAGGTGGACGCGATGCGCAACTTCAGCGAGGAAGACGGCGTGGCCCACTTCATAAATTCGTCGCTCAACAAGGCCGCCATAGACCAGGTGAAAAGCGACATCCTGGAGGGAAAGACCAAGCTGCTGTACGTGGCGCCCGAATCGCTTACCAAAATGGAGAACATCGAGTTTCTCCGCCAGATAAAGATATCGCTGTTCGCCGTGGACGAGGCCCACTGTATTTCGGAATGGGGACACGACTTCCGGCCCGAATACCGCCGCATACGGCCGCTCATAAACGAAATCGGGCGGATGCCCATCATTGCGCTCACGGCCACCGCCACGCCCAAGGTGCAGCACGACATCCAGAAGAATCTGGGAATGACCGATGCCAACGTGTTCAAGTCGTCGTTCAACCGGCCCAACCTTTATTACGAAATCCGGCCCAAGACAAACAACATCGACAAGGACATCATCAAGTTCATCCGCCAGCACGAAGGCAAGTCGGGCATCATTTACTGCCTGAGCCGCAAAAAAGTGGAGAAACTGGCCGAGATGCTCAACGTGAACGGCATAAAGGCCCTGCCCTATCACGCCGGTATGGATCCCGCCACCCGCACCAAGAACCAGGACGACTTCCTGATGGAGCGCGTGGACGTGATTGTGGCCACCATTGCCTTTGGAATGGGCATAGACAAGTCGGACGTGCGCTACGTAATCCACTACGATATGCCCAAGAGCCTGGAAGGCTATTACCAGGAGACCGGGCGGGCCGGACGCGACGACGGCGAGGGCCTATGCGTGGCCTTCTACACCCACAAGGACCTGGAAAAACTGGAGAAATTCATGCAGGGAAAACCGGTGGCCGAACAGGAAATAGGCAAGGAACTGCTGCTGGAAACGGCGGCCTATGCCGAAAGTTCCGACTGCCGCCGCAAGCTGCTGCTCCACTATTTCGGCGAGAACTACGAGCAGGAGAACTGCGGAAACTGCGACAACTGCCTGAATCCCAAGCACCAAGTGGACGCCACCGAAATGCTGTCGACCGTACTGGAAACCATCCAGGCCGTCAAGGAGAAGTTCAAGACCGACCACATCATAGACATTCTGGTGGGACACAGCACAGCCGACGTGGTTTCCTACCAGCACGACGAGCTCGAGACCTATGCCTCGTGCAGCGAGGAGGACGAGAAGCAGCTGAACACGGTTATCCGCAAGGCGATGATAGACGGCTATCTGGACAAGGAAATAGAAAACTACGGCGTACTTAAGCTGACGGCCGAGGGACGCGAATTCATAAAGAAGCCCAAGAAATTCACCATCACCGAGCAGACGAAATCCGACGAAGAAGAAGACGAGGATATGCCGATGCAGGGCGGTGCCACCAGCGCGGTGGATCCCATTATGTTCTCGATGCTCAAGAACCTGCGCAAGCAGATTTCCAAGCAGCTGAACCTGCCGCCCTACGTCATATTCCAGGATCCGTCGCTCGAGGCGATGGCCACCACCTACCCCATCACTATGGAAGAGTTGCAGAACATTCCGGGCGTGGGGTCGGGCAAGGCCAAGCGCTACGGCGAAGAATTCCTGTCGCTCATACGCCGCCACGTCGAGGAAAACGAGATTGAACGTCCCGAAGACCTGCGCGTGCGCACCATCGCCAACAAGTCCAAGCTGAAAGTGAGCATTATCCAGGCCATCGACCGGAAGGTGGAATTGGACGACCTGGCGCGCAACAAGGGCCTGAGCTTTGGCGAACTGCTCGACGAGATAGAGGCCATCGTGTACTCGGGCACCAAGATCAACATTTCCTATTTCGTGCAGGAAGTCATAGACGAAGACCGCGTGGCCGACCTGCTCGACTACTTCAAGGAATCGAACACCGACAGCGTGGACGAGGCAATGGAGGTAGTGGGCGACTGCTCCGAAGAGGAAGTGCGGCTGGTGCGCATAAAATTCATCTCGGAATACGGCAACTAACACAGAAAGACTAACCAAAAAAACCATAACATATGTCATTTGCAGAAGATAGAATCGCCTACGACGGACTCACATTCGACGATGTGCTGCTTATTCCGTCCTACTCCGAAGTAATTCCGCGCGACGTGGACCTTACCACCCGCTTTTCCCGGAACATCGAACTGAAAGTGCCCATTGTGTCGGCCGCTATGGATACGGTGACCGAATCGAAGCTGGCCATCGCCATCGCCCGCGAAGGCGGTATTGGCGTGATACACAAGAATATGAGCATTGCCGAGCAGGCCAAGCAGGTGCAGATTGTGAAACGGGCCGAGAACGGTATGATTTACGACCCCATCACCATTCAGAAGGGAGCCACGGTGCGCCAGGTGCTGTCGCTGATGAACGAATACCACATAGGGGGCATTCCCGTGGTGGACGAGGGCCGCAAGCTCATAGGCATCGTCACCAACCGCGACCTGCGGTTCGAGAAGGACCTTGACCGCTGCATAGACGAGGTGATGACCAAGGAAAACCTTATCACCACCAACCAGTCTACCGACCTGGCGGCCGCCGAGAAGATACTTCAGCACCACAAGATTGAAAAGCTGCCCGTAGTGGACAACGAAGGCCATCTGGTGGGTCTGGTTACCTACAAGGACATTACCAAAGCCAAAGACAAACCCTCGGCCTGCAAGGACGAGAAGGGCCGCCTGCGCGTGGCCGCCGGCGTGGGCGTCACGGCCGATGCCCTGACCCGGGTCGAAGCCCTGCGCGAAGCCCAGGTGGACGCCGTGGTCATCGACACCGCCCACGGACATTCCCGCAACGTGGTGGAAACCCTCAAGAAAGTGAAAGCCGCCTTCCCCGACCTGGAAGTGGTGGTGGGCAACATCGCCACCGGCGAAGCTGCCAAGATGCTGGCCGATGCCGGTGCCGACGGCATAAAGGTGGGCATAGGCCCGGGCTCCATCTGCACCACGCGCATCATCGCCGGCATAGGCGTTCCTCAGTTGTCGGCCATCTATAACGTCTACAGCGCGCTGAAGGGCCGCAACATTCCCATCATCGCCGACGGTGGCATCCGCTACTCGGGCGACATTGTGAAGGCGCTGGCCGCCGGCGGCAACTGCATTATGGCCGGTTCGCTGCTGGCCGGTGTGGAGGAATCGCCGGGCGAAACCATCATATTCAACGGCCGCAAATTCAAATCATACCGCGGAATGGGCAGCATCGAAGCTATGGAAAAGGGTTCGAAAGACCGCTATTTCCAGGCCGACACCAAGGATTCCAAGAAACTGGTTCCCGAAGGCATCGTGGCCCGCGTTCCCTACAAGGGCACGCTCTACGAAGTGGTGTACCAGATGATTGGCGGACTGCGCAGCGGTATGGGCTATTGCGGTGCCCGCAACATCGAGGCCCTGCACGATGCCAAGTTTACGCGCATTACGGCGGCCGGCGTTTCGGAAAGCCATCCGCACGACGTGGCCATTACGGCCGAAGCGCCGAACTATTCCCGTATGGACTGATTTCCCCAAAACCGAAGACTATGGACAAGAAACTGATTTCCGGTCTGCTGACAGGCATTCTGGCCCTGGGCTCGCTCTTCGCGGCCGACGACCAGGTGATTATGACCGTCAACGGCAAGGACGTGCTCCTGTCGGAGTTTGAATACATCTGGCACAAGAACAGCAACGCCACGTTGGACAGCACCCAGAGCGTGGAAGAATACGCCGATTTGTTCACCGTGTTCAAGCTGAAGGTGGCCGCGGCCGAAGCGGAAGGGCTGGACACCCTGGCCTCGTTCAAGTCGGAACTGGCCGGCTACCGCCAGCAGATGGTGCCCGCCTACCTTACCGACAAGGCGGCCGAACAGGCCGTCAGGGACGAGGCCTACCGTATGATGCAGATGAACCTGGAACTCAGTCATATCTTGATTCTGGTAAAACCGGATGCCGCGCCGGCCGACACCCTGGCCGCCTACAACAAGCTGATGGACGTACGCCGCCAGGCTCTGAAAAAGGGCGGCGACTTTGCCAAACTGGCCGGCCAGTATTCCGAGGACGGCAGCAAGGAGCAAGGCGGCTACCTGGGAATAAATATGGCCTCGCGCTACATCTATCCCTTTGCCAAGGCGGCCTGCCGGCTGCAGGAAGGCGAGATAAGTATGCCCGTTCGCACGCAGTTCGGCTACCACCTTATTAAACTTCACCGCGTCTGCCCGCTGCCCGGCCAATACGAGTCGGGGCACATATTCAAGGCCGCACCGAAAGGACGTCCCCAGGCCGAGATAGACGAAGCCGAGAAGGAAATCCGTGCCGCCTATACCCTGTTGCAGACCGGCGCCACGTTTGAGCAGGTGGCCGATATGCCCGACAACAACGACGACCGCTACGTGATCGGCAAGGGCGGACGCTACCAGCAGCTGCGTGGCGGTTCCCTGCCCTACGAATACGAGAGCACGGTGCTGGCCCTGCAGGACGGCCAGTACTCCGAGCCCTTCCGCAGCGACTACGGATGGCATATCGTAAAGCGCTATTCCGTGAGCGAGTTCCCCAGCCAACAGGCCTTGGCGAACGAGTTGGCACAGACGGTGTCCCGCGACGAGCGCGCCCTGGCCGGACAGACGGCCCTTGCCGAACAGCTCAAAGCGGACTACGGCTGGTCCGAATCGGCCGAAGCCTTTGCCGCCTTTGAACAGATTGCCTGCCAGCACGGAGTACTGGATGGGAATTTGGTAGATTTGGTTTCCGAAGTGGCTCCGCTGGCCTCGTACTGCGCCGGCCAGGTGAGCGCCCAGGACTTTGCCCGTTTCCTGACCGACGGCCGTTTTTCGCCCTACACCCTTAAGAAAGCCTGGGCCGAATTCTCGCGCCAGCAACTGCTCGGCTACGAAGACAGCCAATTGGAAGCCAAGTATCCCGAATTTGCCCACCTGATGCAGGAATACCACGACGGCATACTGCTGTTCGACATAAGCAGCCGCGAGGTGTGGGACCGCTCGTCGACCGACATCGAAGGGCTGGAAGCCTTCTTCCAGGCCCATAAGGCCGACTATCCCTGGGAGCAGCCCCACTACAAAGGATTCGTGATAAGCTGCAGCGATCCCAAAGTGGCCAAGGAAGCCAAAAAGATGATAAAGAAGCTCGAGCCCGACTCCGTGGCCCACAAGCTGCGCAGCACGTTCAACAACGACAGCATCACCTACATAAAGGTGGACCGCGGGCTGTATGCCAAGGGCGACAAGCCGATGATAGACAAGCTGGCCTTCAAGGAAGGCGACTGGAGTGCTGCCGACTCCGACTTCCCCTACGTGTTCCTGCAGGGCAAGGTACTCAAGGCGCCCGAACAGGCCGCCGACTGCCGCGGCAAAGTAATGGCCGACTATCAGGATTATCTGGAAAAGGCGTGGGTGGAAAGCCTCCGCACACGATTCCCCGTTACCATTAACCAGGAAGTGCTGAAACAAGCGAAATGATCCGTCAGATTCTGTGCATACTTCTTGTCACAATGCCCTTTTGGCTCAAAGACTGCCTGGGCATTGAAGAGGAAATCCAGCGCCAGCCCGTAGCCGAAGTGCTCGGGCAAGTGCTTTATTTGGACGAGGTGGAAGCCGTCATTCCGGAAGACTGCACTCCCGACGACAGCGTGCAGGTGGCACAAGACTACGTCTGCCAATGGATAAAGGAAGCGCTGCTGTACGATGCCGCCAGCAAAAACCTGATGGAATCGGAGGAAATACGCACGATGGTGGAGAACTACCGCCGGCAGCTGATGGTGTATGAATACCAGCAGCAGGCCCTGGTGGAAAAGATGGAAGAGACCGTCACCGACGATGACATAACCGCCTACTACGAGCAGAACAAGCAGCGTTTTCCGCTGTCGCAGTCGCTCATAAAGGGTATGTATGTGCGCGTGCCCGCCAAGGCCTCCTATCTGACCCAGGTGAAAGACCTGTTCAAGAAAACCGACGATGCCACCGTCGATGCCATTGAATCCCTGTGCCTGCAAAAGGGCTTGCTCTACAGCAACTTTACCCAGGAGTGGATGACGATGGACCTGATGATGGAACAGATTCCCCACGACGACAACAAGAACTGGGCCGCGCTGCTACGGACACAGAAAGTGCTGGTTTCCACCGACGCCAACTTCTGCTACCTGCTGGGCATTCACCAATACCTGCTCCCCGGCCAACCCGAACCGCTGGAATACGTGAGCGGCCGCATCCGCAGCATCCTGCAGAACCACAACAAGACCCGTTTCCTGCACGAAATGGAAGACAATATGTATGAACAGGCCCTGGAGAAAGGTCTGATAACCTTCTATGAGACCGCGAAAGAAAACCCTACGGACAATGAATAGAAAACTACTGTCGGCACTTGTATGGCTGTCGGCCCTGACGGCATTTGCCCAGAACAACATAATAGACGAAGTGGTCTGGGTGGTAGGCGACGAAGCCATCCTTAAATCGGAGGTGGAAGCCCGCCGGATGCAGGCCCTTTACTACGGCCAGAAATTCAACGGCGACCCCTACTGCGTCATTCCCGAGCAGCTGGCCGTACAGAAGCTGTTCCTGCACCAAGCCGAGCTAGACAGTATCATCGTGACCGACAACGACGTGATAACCACCGTCGACCGGCAGATAAACTATATGATATCCCAACTGGGCTCCAAGGAAAAACTCGAGGAATACTTTGGCAAGCCGCTGTCGAAAATTCGCGAGGAGCAGCGCGACGTGGCCCGCGACGAGCAGACCATAAACGAAATGAAACGCAAGCTGCTCGAGAACGTCACCGTGACGCCGGCCGAGGTGCGCAACTACTACAAGAGCCTGCCCGACGACAGCCTGACGCTTATTCCGGCCGAGGTGGAGGTGGAAATAATCACCATTGAGCCGCAGTACCCCAAGGACGAGGTGGAGAGCATCAAGGCCCGGCTGCGCGAATACACCGAGCGCGTGAACAACGGCGAACGCTTTTCCACGCTGGCCCGCCTGTATTCCGAAGACCGCGAATCGGCCCGCAACGGCGGCGAACTGGGATTCACCGGCAAGGGGACGCTGGTGCCCGAATTTGCCAACGTGGCCTTCAGTCTGACCGACCCCGAAAAGGTGTCGCGCATTGTGGAAACGGAATACGGATTCCACATAATACAGCTTATAGAGAAGCGGGGCGACCGCATAAACTGCCGTCACATACTGCTCAAGCCGCAGGTGTCGGCCACCGAAAAGAACGCCGCCCTGTTGCGCCTCGACAGCATTGCCGACCTTATCCGCAACGAAAAGATGACGTTCAAGAACGCGGCCCAGTACTATTCCTACGACAAGGACACCCGCAACAACGGCGGCCTTATGATAAATCAGGATATGAACAGCACCAACTACGGCACCTCGCACTACCAGATGGAGGAACTGCCGCAGGAAATAGGCAAACTGGTGTATAATATGAACGTGGGCGAAGTGTCGGCTCCCTTTGTGATGCGCGACCGCCGCGACCGCGAAATATGCGCCATTGTGCGGGTGAAGAGCAAGACCAAGGCCCACCGCGCCTCGGTGACCGACGACTTCCAGGCCCTGAAGGAAATTGTGCTGCAGCAGAAAAAAGACAAGATTATAAACGACTGGATTGCCCAAAAGCAGAAAACCATCTATGTGCGCATAAACGAGAACTGGCGTAACTGCGATTTTGAATATCCCGGATGGATCAAATAGCCTATGCGAAGACACATACTCCTATGCTGCTTCCTCGGGCTGGCGCTCACAGGCATTGCCGCCGGTCCCGACAAGAAGCCGGCCGGCTCCAAGCAGATGATTTACCTGGAGCACGCCGGTTCGCTCTTGTTTGACGAGGGCCAGAGCAAGGAGTACCAGGTGCTGGTGGACGACGTGCGGTTCCGGCACGACAGCGCCTGGATGTACTGCGACACGGCCCACTACTACCAACAGACCAATTCGCTGTATGCCTTTGGCAACGTGCGCATAGAGCAGGGCGACACTCTGTTCCTGTACGGGAACACCCTGTATTACGACGGCAACAAGATGATGGCCCAGATGCGGGGCAAGGTGCGTATGATGGACCCCACGGCCACCCTGTATACCGACCACCTGGACTACGACCGCCGCGCCAACATCGGCTACTATTTCGGCGGCGGGCGCATCGTGGACTCCACCAACGTGCTCGGCTCCGACTTTGGCCAGTACAACCCCGGCACCAATATGGCCTTCTTCAAGAAAAAGGTGACGCTTACCCACCCGCAGTTCGTGATGAAGACCGACACGCTGAACTACAATACTCAGACCCACGTGGCCTCCATTGTGTCGCACACGGTCATTACCAGCGACAATTCCGTGGTGCACGCCTTCCGCGGCTGGTACAACACCGCCACCGACAACAGCCTGTTGCTCGACCACTCCTATGTGTGCAGCTCGCCCAATTATATGTCGGCCGACAGCCTGTTCTACAAGCAGTTGCAAGGCATCGGCGAGGGCTTCCGCGACGTGGTTATCGTGGACAGCGCAAAGGCAATGACCCTGACGGCCGACTACGGATACTACAACAAGGAAAAGGAGCAGGCCCTGCTCACCCGCCAGGCGCTGCTCCGGGAATACTCCGGCCGCGACACGCTGTTTCTGCACGCCGACACGCTTATGACGCAGAAGGATTCGGTGTTCGACACCTTCCGGGCCTTCCACCACGTGCGCTGCTTCAGGAGCGATTTGCAGGGCGTGTGCGATTCCATTTTCTACTCGTCGCGCGACTCGGTGATGGATATGAACGGGGCGCCCATCATCTGGGCAGACGAACAGATGGTGCGCGGCAACCATATGAAACTGTATGTAAAGAACAGCGCGCCCGACTACCTGCACGTGGAACGCAATGCCATTACCATTCAGCAGGAAATGGTGGATACCTCTTACTTTAACCAGTCGTCGGGCGACGACCTGAAGGCCTATTTCGAGAACAGCCAGGTGCGCCGCATCGTCGTAGAGGGCGACTGCCAGTCCATTTACCTGCCGCACGACGACGACGAGAACATCATAGGAATGAACCGCCTGGAGCAGGGCAACCTTACCATAACGATGAACGACGAGGGAAAGATGGAATCCATCCTGGTGTCGCCCAACCCCAAAGGCAAGTTCTATCCGCTAAAACTGGTTAGCGAAAAAGACAAGCGGCTGCCGCTGTTCTCGTGGCCGGCCGACATACGCCCCACCGGGCCCGAAGACGTGTTCCGGCGCGAAGACAAGCAGGACGACACCTTCGTAGACCAGAAACTGCCCGGCCAGAACGGCAGCACCCGCTCCAACCGCAACCGCGACCGCCGCGCCAAAGGCAGTCTGAAAACCCTTATGAACAACGATTGACAACGATGGCCATATTCAATTTTTTCAAACAACCCAAGCCCCGGCAATACAACCACGTTCCCATCTACTACGACAAGCAGAAGGAAGAACGGGCCGAGCGCTACGAGCGAATCCGTAAAGAAATGGAAAAGGAACAAGCCGAAAAAGAGGGCCGCGCCCCCGAGCTGCGTCCCGAACGCCGCGATTTCGAAAAAGACATCCGCGGCAGTTTCCGCCAGGCCGTGCCCGGCGGCAGCCGACGCGACAAGATTGAAAAGTTCAGCCGCATATTCTTTATTGTGTGCGCCGTGTTGCTGCTGGCCGTGCTGTTGATCTATTTCACTATGTAGCCTATGGATTCCTGCATCTCCGTCCTGTCGCCGGCGGTGGCCAACCAGATTGCCGCCGGTGAGGTAATCCAGCAGCCGTCGTCGGCGGTGAAGGAGCTGATGGAGAATGCCATCGATGCCGGCGCCACCCGCATCGACGTAAACATAAAAGACGCCGGGGCCACGCTTATACAGGTGTGCGACAACGGCAAGGGTATGACGGCCGACGATGCCCAGCTGTGCTTTGAGAGGCACGCCACCTCCAAGCTGCACGAGGCCGCCGACCTGTTCCGCCTGTACACGATGGGATTCCGGGGTGAGGCGCTGGCGTCCATCGCGTCCATTGCCCAGGTGGAGCTGCTGACACGCACGGCCGACGACGAACTGGGCACGCGCGTGCTCATATCGGGCAACCAAACCGAAAGCGTCGAGCCCGCAGTGTGCGACAAAGGCACCCGCATAAGCGTAAGAAACCTGTTCTTTAACGTGCCGGCCCGCCGCCGGTTCCTGGGCAGCCCGGGCAAGCAGATGCAGGCCATCAAGAACGAATTCGTCCAACTGGCGCTGGCGCATCCCGAACTGGAGCTGAGCCTGAGCCACAACGGCGAATCGGTATGGTGTCTCAAACCGGGCACGCTGCGGCAGCGCATAGGCGCGTTGTTCGGCGACAACATAAACCGGCGGCTCTATCCCGTCGAGGCCGAGACCGAATTTGTGAAAATAAGCGGCTTCGTGGGCGACCCGGAGGCCTGTCACAAGCGCGCCACGGAGCAATATTTCTTTGCCAATCACCGGTTTATACGGCATCCGTATTTCCGCAAGGCGGTGCAGAGCGTGTACGATCCGCTCACGGCCGAGGGAATGCAGGCGGTTTTCTTTCTGTTCCTGGAAGTGCCCGCCGAAAACATCGACGTGAACGTAAGTCCCACCAAAACCGAGGTGAAGTTCGAGGACGAGCAGATAATATGGCCCATTCTGAGCGCGGCCGTCCGCGAAAGCCTGGGCAAGTTCAACGCCGTGCCGTCCATCGATTTCGACCAGGAAGGCGCCCCGGCCATAGACGTGTTTTCGGGGTCGCGCGGACTGACGCCGCCCAAGGTGCAGTACAACCCTTCGTATTCGCCCTTCAAGCCCGCGCAGCGTTCCAACGATGCGGCGGGTTGGGAAAAGCTTTACGAAAACTTTGAAAACGGGAAGGCCTCCGCACCCGACGGCCGTTCCGCCCAAGCGCCCGCTCCGTATTCCGTTCCCGAAAGCAATGGTTTGCTCGGAGAACTTCTGCCCGAGTGGGACGCACTGCCCGCGCAAGAGTCCCAGGCAGACTTATTCGAAGACACGCCCCGGTGGGATGCCGCACAACTGGGCGAATCCGTCCGCCCCGACCGCCTGATGCAAGTGTGCGGCCGTTATGTGCTGGCATCGATGCCCGACAGCCTGTGGATGCTGGACCAGCGCCGCGCCCACATTCGCATACGCTTTGAACAATACTGCCGGCAATTGGCCACGCGCCAGGTAAGGTCGCAGACGCTGCTGTTCCCTGAAGAACTGCCCCTGTCGGGGCCTGCGCTGGCCGAATTCGAAGACAACCGGCCATCGTTGGAAGCGCTGGGCTTCGGTTTTGAGAAAACCGACGAAGGCTACCTGATAAATGCCGTGCCCGAACACGTTGCCGGCAATGCCGCCGCCCTGGTGCGCGAGCTGGCCGATGCCGCCGCCGACGGTCCTGCCGATATGGCCGACTGCCTGGACCGCCGGCTGGCCCTCCGGCTGGCACAATCCACGGCCATTCCCTATGGGAAATTCCTCTCGGCCGACGAAATGTGCCGCCTCTGCCGCGACCTGGCCGACTGCTCCACGCCCAACCTGACGCCCGACGGGCAACGTATATTGGTGTGTCTGGACCAAGACCGCCTGAAAAAACTGTTTCCATAACCTGAAAAACCAAACACAATGAAAAAGAGTCAACTGGCCCGGCTGCGCAAGCACGACCTGGCCCAAAGGATAAAAGAAATATTCCAACAGAATTCCCATCTGACGGCCAACTACAAGCAGATTTCCGCCCAACTGGGCATAACCCGCCAGATGCAGCGGCTTATGGTGGCCGACATCCTGGACGAACTTACCGACCAGCATTTCCTGAAGGAAGAACGCGAAGGCCGCTACCGGCTGGCCCGTCTGCCGCAACGCGAGCGCAAGATAATGGGCGACGACATTATGGGCGAGTTCGACTTGCCCGAGAGCTATCCCGAAGATGCCGTAAAAGCCGCCCAAAGCTATTCCGAAGAACTCAAACCCGAGGAATTCAGCTATCGCGAAGACTTCCGCCACGTGCCCACGATGACCATCGACCCCGCCGAGGCCAAGGATTTCGACGACGCGCTGTCCATAAGGCCCCTCGACGACGGTCGTTGGGAAGTGGGCGTCCACATTGCCGACGTCACCTACTACGTGAAGCCCGGCACGCCCGTCGACCACGAAGCCGAAAAACGCGCCACCTCGGTGTATCTGGTGGACCGCACCATTCCTATGCTGCCCGAACGCCTGTGCAACCAGGTGTGCTCGCTCCGTCCCGACGAGGACAAGCGCTGCTTTTCGTGCGTATTCGAACTGGACGACGAGGCCAAGGTGCTCCGTTCGCGCATTTGCCGCACCGTGATCCGTTCCAACCGCCGTATGACCTACGAAGAGGCCCAAGACGTGATTGACGGCAAGAGCGACACGATGAAGGCGGAGATAATTCCGCTCAACCGGCTGGCCTGCCGGCTGCGCGAACAGCGCATTCAGGGCGGCGCCATAATGTTTCCCAGCCGCGAAATACGTTTCCAGGTGGACGAAAACGGCAAACCTACAGGCGTGTATTTCCGCGACGACAGCAGCGAATCGCACCACCTGATAGAAGAATTTATGTTGCTGGCCAACCGCACCGTGGCCGAGGCCATCGGCAAGAAGGGCACCATTCCCAAGGCCTTTGTGTACCGTGTGCACGACCTGCCCGATATGGAAAAGCTAGCCGACGTGAGCCGTTTCATAAGACGGCTGGGCCACACCCTGAAAACCGACGGCAACCAAAAGGAGGTGACCGATTCCATAAACCAGCTGCTGGGCAACGTGCGCGGCACGGCCGAGGAAGAGCTGGTGGCGGGCCTTACCGTGCGCGCTATGGCCAAGGCCGTCTACTCTACCGAAAACATAGGCCATTACGGACTGGCATTCAAATACTACACTCACTTTACCTCGCCCATCCGCCGCTACCCCGATATGATGGTGCACCGTCTGTTGGAAAAATACCTGAACGGCGGCAAGAGCGTAGACCGCGAGCGCCTGGAGGGCGAGTGCGAGCACTGCTCGGCCCGCGAACAGCTGGCGGCCCAGGCCGAACGCGCCTCGGTAAAGGTGAAGCAGATTGAATTTATGGCCGACCGTATGGGCCAGGTGTTCAAGGGCGTCATATCGGGCGTGACGGAATTCGGATTCTTCGTGGAATGCGAGGAAAACCACTGCGAAGGGATGGTGGGTGTGCGCGACCTGGACGACGACCACTACGAGTTTGACGAGCACAACTACTGCCTGCGCGGCCGCCGGTTCAAGAAGAAATACCGCCTGGGCGATACCGTGTATGTGATTGTGGCCCGTGCCAATATGGATCGCCGCCAGCTGGACTTTGTGCTGGTGGACGGTCCCGCCGAAGAACCGGCCGCCGGCAACGATAAAGTTGCCGGAAATACCGCAGACGGTCCCGCCGCCAGCGGCGCATAAAAAAAGAGGTGTCGCTGCTCACGCAGAAACACCCCGGATGTATAGAGGAAATTAAAAGAGTATCGCTTTCAAATACGAGCCCAAAGACAAGCAGACAGAACAAACGTTACAACAAAACTCAAAAAAATATGGAAAAACTTTTTTCAACCCTGCCCTACAAGGTGGCCGATATGAGTCTGACCGACTTCGGCCGCAAAGAAATAGAAATTGCCGAAAAGGAAATGCCCGGCCTGATGGCCGTCCGCAAGAAGTACGGAGCCCAGAAACCGCTCAAGGGCGCACGCATCACCGGGTCGCTGCATATGACCATTCAGACGGCCGTGCTCATAGAAACCCTTACCGAGCTGGGCGCCGAAGTGCGCTGGGCCAGCTGCAACATCTATTCCACCCAAGACCACGCGGCCGCGGCCATCGCCTCGCGCGGCGTGCCCGTGTTTGCCTGGAAAGGCGAATCGCTCGAAGACTACTGGTGGTGCACCCTGCAGGCAATGAACTTTGGCCAGGGCAAGGGCCCCAACCTTATCGTGGACGACGGCGGCGATGCCACCCTGATGATTCATATGGGCGTAAAGGCCGAACAAGACGCCTCCACGCTGGACACGCCCTCCGAAGGCGAAGACGAAGCCGAACTGAAGAAAATACTTAAGCGCGTGCTGGCCGAACAGCCCGGCCGCTGGCAGCAGATTGCCCGCGAAGTGCGCGGCGTGTCGGAAGAAACCACCACCGGCGTGAACCGCCTGTACCAGATGATGGCCGCCGGCGAATTGCTCTTCCCGGCCTTCAACGTGAACGATTCCGTAACCAAGTCCAAATTCGACAACCTGTACGGCTGCCGCGAATCGCTGGCCGACGGCATAAAGCGCGCCACCGACGTAATGATTGCCGGCAAGGTATGCGTGGTGTGCGGCTACGGCAACGTGGGCAAGGGCTGCGCCCAGTCGATGAAGAGCTACGGTGCCCGTGTGATAGTGAACGAAGTAGACCCCATCTGCGCCCTGCAGGCCGCTATGGAAGGCTACGAAGTGAAGCCCCTCGAGGACAGCCTGGCCGAAGGCGACATTTACGTAACCACCACCGGCAACTGCGACATAATCCGCATCGAGCACATCGAGAAAATGAAGGACGCGGCCATTATCTGCAACATCGGACACTTCGACAACGAGATTCAGGTGGCCCAGCTGAAGGCCTTCCCGGGCATACGCCACCGCAACGTAAAACCGCAGGTAGACCAGTACTTCTTCCCCGACGGACACAGCGTTACCCTGCTGGCCGACGGCCGTCTGGTGAACCTGGGCTGCGCCACCGGCCATCCCTCGTTCGTTATGAGCAACTCGTTCACCAACCAGGCCGTGGCCCAGATCGAACTTTGGACCAAGGACTATCCGGTGGAGGTGTACCGCCTGCCCAAGCATCTCGACGAGGAAGTGGCCCGTCTGCACCTGGAGCACGTGGGCGCCAAGCTGTCGGTGCTTTCCCAAAAGCAGGCCGACTACATAGGCGTGCCCGTGGAAGGCCCCTACAAGCCCGAGCATTACCGTTATTGATTCATAATCTTCTTGGTCTTTATAAACGATGGCCAAAGCGCTCGCGAAAAACGATAGCAAAAAGTCTTAGCCAAAGCGCTCGCGAAAAACGATAGCAAAAAATCTTAGACAAAGCGCCCGCGAAAAACGATAGCAAAGAAGCGATAACCGAAAATTCCCAGACCCGATGTCCGTCGTAAACCAAAAGCTGATAGCCCGCAACACCCTGATGCTCTACCTCAGGATGGGGCTGATTATGCTCATAAGCCTCTACACCTCCCGCGTGGTGCTGGACGTGCTGGGCGAGACGGATATGGGGCTCTACAGCAGCGTGGGCGGGATTGTAATTGCCTTCAGTTTCCTGAACGGCGTTATGTCGTCGGCCTGCAACCGCTATTTTGCCATTGAAATAGGCCGGGGCGACTACGATGCCCTGAAAAAAGTGTTCTGCCTGAACGTCACCATTTTCCTGGGAATCGGCCTGGTAATTCTGGTGCTGGCCGAAACCCTGGGCCTGTGGTTCCTGAATGCCAAGATGGTATTTCCGCCCGAGAGGGCCTCGGCTGTCAACTGGGTGTATCAGCTTTCGGTACTGTCGTTCATCGTCACTATGATGAGCACCCCCTACCGCGCCATTGTCATTGCCCGCGAGAAAATGAAGGTGTTTGCCTACAGCAGCGTGGTGGAAGCCGTGCTCAAGCTGGGCATTGTGTTCCTGCTCACGGTGTCGCCCTTCGACAAACTCATATTCTATTCCTGGCTGATGCTGGCCGTAACGGGAGGCGTAAGCATTTTCTATGTGATATATTGCACCCGGTTCTATGCCGAATGCCGCTACCGATATTTCTGGGATGGAAGACTTTTCAAGGAAATCCTTGGCTACACAGGATGGAACGTCATAGGCGTGGCTTCCGGCATTGGCAAGACGCAGGGCGTCAACATTTTGCTGAATATGTTCTTCGGCCCGGTAGCCAACGCCGCCTACTATGCCGCCTCCAAGGTGTATGGCACCGTCAATCAGTTCGTCACCAATTTCTGCACGGCATTCAATCCGCAGATTACCAAATCCTATTCGGCGGGCGAACGCGATGAAATGATGAAACTGGTGTTCCAGAGTTCCAAGTTCTCGTATTACTTGCTGTTTCTGCTGGTACTTCCACTCTATATGGAGGCTCCCGCCATAATGGACTGGTGGCTCAAGGAAGTGCCCGCGCACGCCGTGGAATTCACCCGGCTGATGCTTGTTGCCGCCGTCATAGATTCGCTGAGCTATCCCTTTGTGACCGCCGTACAGGCCACCGGAAAAGTAAAATGGTACCAGATATCGGTAGGCGGCACTATGCTGGCCGTGTTGCCCGTGGTTTATGTAATGTTCAAAGTATTCCACACTTCTCAGGAAAGTGCCTTCATCGCAATAGTCGTGGCTTCGGTAGTGGCACAACTCTTCCGGCTTTGGTTTATGAAACGCCAGTTGCAAATGAACCTGGGTGAATGGATTCGGAAAGTGCTTTGGCCGGTGCTTCTGGTGAGTGCATCGTCGGCCCTTGTCCCCGCCATAATCGTTGGGCTGACGCAGCCCACCGTTTGGCGCTCGCTGTCGGTGATTGCCGTGAGCTTGATTATGACGGCTGCATCGGTATATGCCTTGGGCGTCACCTCCACGGAGCGCAAACACCTTAACCAAACCATAGCCAAAATCCTTAAACTGCAGGCAAAATGAAGATTGGCATACTCACCTTTCACCGGGCATACAATTTCGGTGCGTTCTTGCAGGCCTTTGCCCTTAAGTCCTTTCTGGAACAGCAGGGGCACCAGGTGGAATTCGTCGACTACTGGCCCAAGGAGCATGCCCTTACCAACCGCGCATTCCGGGCGGATGCCATCCATTCCATAAGCGGTTTTGTGCGCGAATGCCTGCAGTGCCGCAACCGATGGAAACGCTACCGTCAATTTGCCAAGGCGCAGCAAACCTGGCTGGGCATAGAAAAAAACATCCGATACACGGAAGCCGAGGCTCTGCCGGCAGCCCGATACGACTGCGTGGTTTACGGCAGCGACCAGATTTGGTGGAAAGGCCGGCTCAAAGGCCGGGCGGGATTCGATGCCGTTTATTGGGGCGATTTCCTGCAACCGGACATTCGCAGAATTGCCTACGCCGCCAGTATGGGAATCATATGCCTGGACGAATCCGACAAGGTCTTTATCCAGCATCAGCTTGAAAAATTCCGGGCCCTGTCGGTAAGAGAGACCTCCCTGGCCGATGCGCTGGCACCTCTGGCCAGCCAGCCCATAAAAACCGTAATTGATCCGACGCTCCTTATGGGCCGGGATTTCTGGGAAAAGCACTGCCAACCGCTGCCGGAAAAGTCCGATTACATTTTATACTACAAAGTAATGGGCGACCCCGAATGCGACAAGGCCGTGTCCGACCTGAGCCGGCAAACCGGGCTTAAAGTAATCACACTGCTGGGCAGCATAAACACCTATCGCCGGCTGGATGCCTATTCCCGGCAGGGCAATCCCTTTACGTTTGTGTCGCTGGTACGGAATGCACGGTTTGTGGTGTCTACCTCCTTTCACGGAGTGGCCTTTTCCATTTTGTTCGGGAAACCCTTTGCCGCTATGGGAATGGGGAACAACACCGGCCGCGTACAGTCCTTGCTGGCGCAACTCGGGCTGGAGGACTGCCTGGTGAAGCAAGCCCGGGAAGACCTATATTTTAAGGACATCGACTTTTCCGATGCCCACCGGCGGCTGGAAAACCTTCGGGCCGACGCCGCTAATTATTTGAATTCATCTCTGGAACTATGAACATACGTTTTCTGTCCGAACTGAACGAGAAACATTTCATCCGCAAATGCTTCCGATTCGACGCAGCTCGCTACCTGAAGCACGCCAACCGCTCCAGGCCCACCTCGGCCGACGGACTTCGCAGCGAAATGGCCATTGCCACCCACGTGGTGGAAAAAGGGCTCACGATGCCCGAGATGCGATGGGGATTCGGGCAGGAACGCATTCTGGCCTTGATTGGCCATTGCCGGCTTTTCACGACGCAGTACGGACAAAACGACGAGACACTGCAACAAGCCGTGAGCGTACTGAAGGAATACAGGCTGCGCCACACGGAAGCCGGAATAGGCCTGGACCCGGCATTCGCGACGGCGCTCGATTCCCTGCTGACAACCTTCCCCGACGTTCCGGCCTCGCAGCAGCCGCATACCCATCGGCAGACATATTTCAAGGATACCGAAGCCCCCTTCGACGTATTTTCTGCCAGTCGGCACAGTCTGCGCAGCTTCGGCTCGGAAAAGGTCCCCACCGAAACGCTCAGGGAGGCCGTCCGATTGGCCCAGAACGCACCTTCGGCCTGCAACCGACAGGCCACGCAAGTGTACATCGTGGAAAACCCCTCGCTCGTACACAAAGTGCTTTCGCTGCAGAACGGCAACCGCGGATTCGGCCAGACCGTTGACAAGCTGATTATTCTCACCTCGAAACTGGCCTATTACAAAGGCGGACAGAGCCGCAATCTGTGCTATATCGATGCCGGCATATATGCTATGAATCTGCTGTATGCCCTGCACTTCTGCCAAGTGGGTGCCTGCCCGCTCAACTGGTGCGATTCTCCCAAGGACGATGCCCGTCTGCGGTCCTTGCTGGCCATTCCCGGAGGCGAAACCATCGACTTGATAATAGCCTGCGGCTCGGTGCCCGAGGAAGATATCCCGTACGCATCGTCCCGCAGAATCGATGCCGATTCCATCACCCACGTCCTATAAATGCCTATCCTATGGAAAACATCGATTTTGTAATGATTTGGGTGGACGGCGGCGATCCCGAATGGCGCAAGGAATTCAACCGCTATTCGGGCAAGTCCACCGACGACGAAGACAAAAGAGACGAGCGCTACCGCGACTGGGACAACCTGCGCTATTGGTTCCGCGGCGTAGAGAAATTTGCGCCCTGGGTAAACCGCATCCATTTCGTCACCTGCGGGCACGTGCCGCAGTGGCTCAACCTAAGCCATCCAAAACTGCATTTCGTGCGCCACTCCGACTATATTCCAGCCGAGTGGCTGCCCACCTTCAGCAGCCATCCCATAGAACTGAATCTGCATCGTATCGAAGGGCTTTCCGACCGCTTCGTATACTTCAACGACGACTGTTTTCTGTTGAAAGAGGTCGCGCCGGAACGTTTCTTCCGAAACGGGCTTCCCTGCGAACGGGTGGGCTGCAGCACCAACTTCACGAGCGAATTCTTCCACGCCAACCATATTCTGCAGAACAACGCGGCTTGCATCAATGCCCATTTCGACAAAAAGAAGGTTATCGCCGAGAATTTCTGCAAATGGTTCAGTCCCAAATGCCTGAGCCATCCCAGTGCTATGCTGCAGACGCTTCGTTGCCTGTCCGACAAACAATTTTCGCGCTTTAACGAACCACCCCTGCCCATTGCATTCATGAAAATTACCTTGGAAGAAGTATGGGACCAATGCGGCGACACGCTGCGCGAGACTTCGGCCTGCCGGTTCCGGAACATAAGCAACGTAAACCAATGGCTGTTCCGCGACTGGCAGATTGTAAAAGGGATTTTCACACCCTACGACGTTTACCGCGACAGCATCTGCCTGGAGATTTCCGACCGTTGCCTGCCGAAAATCGAGCAGGTTATACGACGGCAGAAAAAGCGCATCCTGGTGTTGAACGATTCGTCGCACCTGACCTCGCAGGCCCAGGCGCAAGAAACCATAAACCGGGCTCTGGGAAGCATTCTCCCCGACAAAAGCCAATTCGAACTTTAAACAACATATTGCTATGAAGAAAATCCTGTTTGCCTTTGCTTGCCTGCTGGCCCTGACGGCCTGCCAGAACAAACCTGCCAACTTCCGGCAGATGATCGAAGAATTCTACCAGACCGAACTGGCCGCCCTCGAAGAAGATTCCACGCTTTCCGAGGCCGAGTTTTACGACCGGATGGAAGTGCTCGTCCGCCAGAAATACGCCGAGCACCCGGCCGACAGTATGGGCTTGGAGATGTTCCGCCTGCTGCTTATCGAAGAGATGCTTCCGGCCGACGAAGCCAAGGAGATGTTTGCCCAGGCCGACACCCTGATTCGGAACAATGCCCGCATTCAGCGCTACGTGTCGCTGCTGGAAGCCGCCCAAAATACCGCGGCGGGCTGCGCCTACATCGACATTGCCGGGCCCGACGCCCTGAGCGGGAAGGCCAACAGCATTGCCGCCACGCTGGCCTTGGGCAAACCGGTGCTCGTGGATTTCTGGGCCAGCTGGTGTCCGCCCTGCCGGGCCGAGATTAAGAACCATTTGGTGGAGGCCGCCCAAAAATACCAGGGCCAGCTGAACATTCTGGGCATTGCCGTGTGGGAAAACTCGGTGGACGACACACGCAAGGCTATGGAAGAGCTGGGCGTTTCGTGGCCTGTGATCTTTGGCGGCGGACGCCAGGATTCCTGCAGCGACCTGTATGGCGTGATGGGCATTCCCACTATGATTGGCCTGAATCCCGACGGCACCATTGCCGCCCGCAGCCATTCGGCCGGAGAGGTGTTGAAAGCGCTCGGGTTTTAAAGCGACTTTTCAAAGTTGACCGTAATGCCGCAACAAGCTTGCTCGTATGAATAGCCGTCACCCCAGACACCACCTTTTCCTGGGCCTTTTGGCATTCCTGCTGGCTCTGCCCTTGCCCACCCTTGCCCAGGAGAAGAACGCGGTGAAGTTTACGTTTCTGGGATGGATTACGGGCAGCACCAAGCTGTCGTACGAACGGGCCTTCGGGTGCGACGTTCCGCAGAGCGGCGAACTGGCCGTGGGCCTTATCGGGGCCGGATTCGACAAATTCCAGAACCGGCCGCGCGGCGTGACGGCCCGTTACGGGCACAAGTTTTTTGTGGGAGAGCGCGCGGCCGACTCACCGCTTTGCGGATGGTTCGTCCGGCCCGAACTTATATTGACGCGGTTCGACTATTCCCCCAAGGACAATGCCAATTCCGGAGCCTCGACAAGCGGAACGTCAGGCCCGGCGGCGAGCGGTTCCAACGGTACGGCGCAAGGCGGTTCGTGCGGCACGGCGCAAGGCGGTTCTTCCCGCTCGCGTTCCGAGATGGGCGCATTGCTGGGCACTGCCGGCTACCAATACGCACACAACCATTTCGTTGCCGATTTCTGGGCCGGAGCGGGCTATTGCCTGGGCTCCCCAGCCGACACGGGCTACCAACACGGATTCAAGGTTTGGAACTATCTGGGCTCCTACCGTCCGCACCTGGCCCTGAGTTTCTCCATACGGCTGGGGTATTGCTTCTAAACTTTTATATATGTTTGCGCGTCAGACAAGCGAAAATTCTCAAACAACTAAAATAAATCTTATGGAATTCAAGAAAGTAGTAGTCGCCGGCGGCGGCGTGTTGGGTAGCCAGATTGCGTTTCAGGCTGCCTATTGTGGATTTGACGTAACCATTTGGCTTCGCAGCGAGAGCAGCATCGGACGCACCCAGCCCAAATTGGACAAACTGAAGGAATCGTACATCCAGGCCATCGAGGATATGGCCAGCGGCAAGGGGCCCTGGTGCCGCGGCATTGCCGACGAAGGCGCCGCGTTGGACAAGGAAGCCTGCCTGGCCAAGGTAGAAGCGGCCGCTGCCAACCTTAAATTGGAATTGGATATGGCCAAGGCCGTGGCCGACGCCGACATCGTAGTTGAATCGATGGCCGAAAACGCCCAGGACAAGATTGCGTTCTATACCAAGCTGGCTCCCTTCCTTCCCGAAAAGACCATTCTGGTAACCAATTCCTCCACGCTGCTTCCGTCTACCTTTGCCAAGCACACCGGCCGCCCCGACAAGTACCTGTCGCTGCACTTTGCCAATTCCATCTGGAAGAACAACACCGCCGAGGTGATGGCTCAGGACAAGACCGACCCGCAGTGCTTTGCCGACGTGGTGGCCTTTGCCGGCCTTATACGGATGGTGGCGCTGCCCGTGCTTAAGGAAAAGAACGGCTACCTGCTCAATTCAATGCTGGTTCCCTTCCTGTTCAGCGGCCTGGATCTGTACGTGAACGGCGTGTCCGACCCCGAAAGCATCGACAAGGCCTGGAAGCTGGGCACCGGTTCCCCCCGCGGCCCGTTCGAGATATTCGACGTGGTGGGCATTACCACGGCCTACAACATTGCGCTTCAGTACCAGAAAGTGCCCGGCATCCTCAGCCCGCTGCTCCGCAAGATGATGATGCCCTACAACTTCAAGGGAATGGCCGTGGTGCTCAAGAAAATGATCGACGAGGGCAAGCTTGGCCGCTCCTCGGGCGAAGGCTTCTACAAATATTGACAGCCCCTGTTGAGAAGCCCTCTCCAGAGCTCCGTCGGGAAGCCTCTCCCAAATAAATCGCCCCGCTGACCTTCATCAACGGGGCGAAATCTTTCTAACGGCTACTCGGGCCTACTCTCACACGAGTTTTCCGCTCACGAACTCCTCGCGAAGGTACCCAGCGCTTCCACCCGCTCGCATACCCGTCTGGTGATTTCGTCGTCTTTACTCATATTCGGCATATTTTTCAGCGAAAATAGCCATAAATCCAAATCGGTGACGCATTCCTCCTCTTTTTTGTTGAAATTATTCAATTGGATGAAGTACTCTTTAAGTTCAAAGGCTAAGGAGTTCAGGCCCCGGCATACTGCCTTACATCGTATCTCTGCACGCCGCTTTATTGTACGACCTCGACAGAAGTGAGGCCGCTTCTTTCGCCCGCCACATAACGATGCTCCTCGGTTTCTCCGCTGCGGACGAAACGATCCAGATACAACGGTGAACCCTTCTGGAAGACGAGGCAGGAGAAAGTGTCGCCCTCTCGAAGGCTGGAGTTTATGGATTCAAGAATCTCGAAACGATAATTACCATTATAACGGATGGTTATCACCCGGTCCGGTAGCCAAGCAATTTTCAAGATGTCTCCGACTCGCAAGTTGTCGGCGGAAATCGAGTCGCCTTTGAGCTCTTCGGATTCTATCCGAGACTCTTCTTTTGTCCTCTTGCAGAAATCATCCCAGGACGCGGCGCCCGCATAGCGCGCCAGTACGTCCAGAGAACGGTAGGATAATGCCTTTGATCCTCTTGTGGAGTAGCCCCAGATACGCTCCAGCGTGCTCTCGGAAATATGCTCGTTGAGCGCGCTTTCGATTTCCCCGACCAGGGCGATGAAGGCGTCGTGAGTGCGCAGCGGCGTGCCGGCCACCTTTTCCACGGCCTCTCGAAGAGCCGTAATCTGTGGGATGTTGGAAGGAATTGACATTGCAAGACAAAGGTAGAAACATTATCTTTGCCTATCAATGTCTTTTTATGTCAATGGTGAGCGAAACATTGCGGGAAGTCGGCTGCGAACTTGATTGCGGCGGCATTTACGGGGAAATAACCCTGGTGAGGGAAACCTCGCGATGCCGTGTGTATTCAGCAGTCCGTGCCGGCAAGCGTTTTCTGCTCAAGGCGGCAGCCTCGGACAACATAAAGGATGTCGAGGCCCTCAAAAGGGAATATGAAACCCTTGCTCCCCTTTCCCATCCTGGTCTTGCCTATGTGTTTACTTACGAGGCTTGTAGCCCGGTCGGCCCGTGCATAGTGATGGAATACGTGGATGGCCGGAGTCTCGAAGAATATCTGAAGGAGGGGCCGTCGCTTCGCAGCCGTAACAGGGTATTCTCCCAACTTCTTGACGTAGTCGGGTATATCCACAAGAAGGGCATATTGCATAACGATCTTTCGCCGCAAAACATCATCATAACCCGCTCGGATGACAGCGTGAAACTGATCGATTTCGGCTTTGCAGATGATGATACCCATTATCTTGGCAAAGGACGCGGCGGCACGCTGGGGTATGCTTCCCCGGAACTCCTCGAAGGCAGTGCAACCGATTCGCGCAGCGATATCTACAGCCTCGGGATACTTATGAAGGATATTTTCGGGAATAGACATACTTGCGTTTCACACCGGGCCAGCCGCCGGAATGCGAAGCGAAGATACCCCTCGGTACAGTCCCTGCGCAAAGCCTGGGCTGCATCAAAGCGAATTCCAATCTGCATCATACTATTAGTTTTTCTTATAGCATCGTCGGCTCTTGTCGTCGATTATTGTGCGGCCAGAAGAGAGTTGAGTGCCGTGCAAACAGAGCAAAAAGAGGGGACACCTGCAAATTTCCGTGTGAGAATTTGACATAAGTATATCATCTAAAGGT
>R17__coassemble_170_pt1 | contig 50941 bp, 40 predicted proteins | sample R17__metabat2_high_PE_026 | metagenome-assembled genome bin R17
AAAACTCCTAAGCACTTATGTAGACGCCTTCCCTTTGTGGGTGAATGCTTCGACGGGTCGCATACATACCTCGTTCAATCAAGCCATTACGGCCACCGGAAGGCTTAGTTCGAGCAATCCCAACCTGCAGAACATTCCCGTCCGCGACGAAATGGGCAAGGAAATGCGGCGCATCTTTACGGCAGAACCCGGCTGCCTGTTCCTGTCGGCCGACTATTCGCAGATAGAACTACGACTGATGGCCTGCCTTAGCGGTGACCAAAATATGATTGAAGATTTCCTGAACGATTACGACATTCACCAGGCAACGGCGGCCAAAGTGTTCAAAACCAGCCTTGAAAACGTCAGCAAGGAAATGCGTCAGAAGGCCAAGACAGCCAATTTCGGCATTATTTACGGCATATCCACCTTTGGGCTGGCCGAACGGATGCACGTGTCGCGACAGGAAGCCAAAGAGCTGATAGACGGCTACTTTGAGACCTATCCGCAGATTAAGGAATATATGGACAAAGCCATCGGCAAAGCCCAGGAGAACCTGTTTGTGGAAACAATGTTCCACCGCAAACGCTACCTGCCCGACATTGTGTCACACAATTCGGTGGTAAGAGGTTATGCCGAACGAAATGCCATAAACGCACCCATTCAGGGCACTGCTGCTGATATTATTAAAATAGCGATGGTGAACATTCACCGCGCCTTAAAACAGGCCGGGCTTAAGACCAAGATGATTTTGCAAGTACACGACGAACTGAACTTTATGGTTCCTATGGACGAAGTGGAAACCGTAAAGAAACTGGTCGGACGGGAAATGGAATCGGCGGTTTCGCTGGCCGTACCGCTCAAGGCCGACATTGGCGTGGGCGACAACTGGCTGCAGGCACACTGATTTCTGCAATCCTATTCTATTGAATTACCGTTATCTGCAGGTTTCGACTGGGTCGGTTCGGCGGAATTTCGCTCGGCTTTGGAAAAAACACAGCCGCAATAGTTCTGTCGGTATAAGCCGTATTGCTTGGAAAGTACAATGGAACGCTTGTAGCCTTCGCGTTTCTTAAAGTCGGAAGGAAGCCAGGAAATACCGTATTTAATGGCTTGCGACTCCCCTATTTCGTTTAGTTTGACTGCATTCTTTAACGGACTGATTGTAAGCGTAGTAGTATAGTAGTCAAAGTGTTTTTCGGCTGCAATGCGGGCCGCCTGTTCCAAACGCAAGGCAAAGCAACGGAAGCACCGCTCCCCTCCTTCGGGACATTTTTCAAATCCCTTGGCGACGGAAAAAAAAGCTTCGGGATTATAAGGACAAGGCTCCATCCGTACCGGATGACGGAACGGAAATTCGGCTATGAAGCGTTTCAATTCGGCCAGCCGTTTCTCGTATTCGGCCAACGGACTTATGTTGGGATTATAATAGTAGACAGTTATGGAAAACCATTGCGAAAGATACTCCAGCACATACGAACTGCAAGGCGCACAGCAGCAGTGCAGCAACAAGCTTGGAACCCTGCCTGTCTGCTGCAGATCGGCTATGATGCGGTCTAATTTCTGCTGGTAATCGAGCCTTTCCATAACGGCGCGAAATTAATAATTTTAGTACCTTTACGGCCACTGAAACAATAATACAAAGTATATGAAAAAGCTTGCCTTGGCCGTTTTGTGCCTGTCGATGGTGGGTACTCTCAGTGCCCAGAACCAGTTAAGAAACGGAGGTTTTGAATCGTGGGACGGCGAATCCCAGCAGTTCGAACCTACTCATTGGAATTCCACGCTGACGGCATCTGGAAGCGGACTGGCCTACAAATTCGGCCGCGTGAAACAATTCGAAAAATCGCAAGACGTGCGCCCGGGAACTTCCGGCAAATACAGTCTGCTTATAAAAACCGTAAAAATTCAGGGAACGCTTATAAACGGCTGTATGTCTACCGGTCAGTTCAACGTGCAAAACCTGAAGGCCAGCCATTGTTCCAACCATACCATTACCCGTACCGACAATGCCTTGTACAACGAACCCTTCACCGCAAAACCGAAGGCCGTCCGGTTCTGGGCCAAATTCGAAAGCCAGGATGCCTCGATGAATGCTTTTGCCTGCTTTGTCTTGCACGACAACTACAACTATTGTGTGAAACCCGGATTCGACAAGGAATCGGCCAAACACGTCGTGGCAGAAGCTTATTCCAAAATAAACGGAAAGGAATGGAAGGAATATACCGTTCCGCTGGAATATGGCAATTCTTCGCTGACACCCGCCTTTATGCACGTCTTGTTTATGACCAACGAAAACGAAGACCTGGGAAACGAGGGCGACAGGCTTTTGGTGGACGACATCGAGTTCATTTATTGAATTATCAACGCCCCATAATCATTATATATCTTTAAATATAAAACCTTAGTGATTATAATACGTTGTTGAAAGTGTTGATAACTGTATAGAAAGTGCTGATATATAATGAATTATAAAGAATTTTCACTGTTGATAACCTGTGTGTGAGATGTGGAAAGAAGAGTAAGAAGTTTTTCTTGCCAAACAGGAAAAAAAGACAGTAGGAATTTAGTGAACAACGAGTAGGGTAGTTATTGAAGAGTTTTGAACATCGATTGACAACTTATCGACAATGGGAAAAGATATAATGGAAACACCGCTCATAAAGCAGTATTTCGATATAAAGAAGAAATATCCGAATTCGATACTGCTGTTCCGGGTGGGCGATTTTTACGAAACCTATGGGCCGGATGCCATAGAGGAAGCCAATATCCTGAACATAGTACTCACATACAAGTCGTGTGGCGATGCAGGAAAGATAGAAATGGCCGGATTTCCGCACCACGCGCTGGATTCCTATCTGCCTAAACTGATAAGAGCCGGAAAACGCGTGGCCATCTGCGACCAATTGGAAGATCCCAAAAAGACCAAGACCTTGGTAAAGAGGGGAGTGACCGAACTGGTCACGCCGGGTGTTTCTACCAACGAATCCATACTGCCGGCCGGCGAAAACAATTTCCTGGCCGGGCTGTACATAGATAAGACACAGGCTGGTGTATCGTTCCTGGACATTTCTACCGGCGAATTCTATACGGCCCAAGGCACGTTGGAATATGTGGACAAACTGCTTGGCTCGTTTGCGCCCAAGGAGGTGCTCTACGAACACGGAAAAAAGACCGTTTTCCGTGAACATTTCCACTATAACGGCGCTTGTTACGAAATGGACGACTGGGTGTATACCCAAGACGCTGCCCTGGAACGTCTGGGCAAGCAGTTCCATACCAGAGGCGTGAAGGGATTCGGTCTGCAGCAGATGCCGCTGGCGGTCGTTGCTGCCGGAAGTGTGCTATGTTATATGGACTTGACCGAGCATCATCAGCTGGAACATATTCATACCTTGAGCCGCATCGAGGAAGATCGTTTTGTGCGGCTGGACCGCTACACCATTCACAGTCTGGAACTTTGCCAGAGCATTAACGAAGGCGGCAAAAGCCTGCTGGAAATACTGGACAAGACCCATACGCCTATGGGGGCCCGTCTGCTAAGGCGCTGGCTGCTGTTTCCCCTTAAGGACATACAGGAAATAACCCGTCGCCACGACGTGGTGGACTACTTTTACAAGAATCCCGAAATGCGCGAATTTCTGGGCCGTCAGGTGGCGCGCATAGGCGACCTGGAACGCATAGTGTCCAAGGTGTCGGTGGGACGGGTTTCGCCGCGTGAGGTAAATGCGCTGCGGTCGTCGCTGCTGGCCGTGCGCGAAATTATTGCGTGCGCCGACAGCCAGTCCGATATGGAAGCCAATTTCCAGCAGCTGATGGCCCAATTGGACGCCTGCGACAGCTTGTGCGAACGCATCGGAGCGGAACTGGTAGACAATCCGCCTATTGCCGTGAATCGGGGAAGCGTCATCCGCGACGGATACAACGAAGAACTGGACCAGCTGCGCCAGATGTCGCAGAACGGAAAGGAATACCTGCAGCGCATTCAGGAACGCGAAATAGCCGAAACCGGCATAAACAGCCTTAAAATAGGGTTCAACAACGTGTTCGGCTATTATATAGAGGTGCGTTCGTCCTACCGGAACCAGGTGCCCGACTCGTGGATTCGCAAGCAGACCTTGGTGAATGCCGAACGCTACATAACGCCCGAACTGAAGGAATACGAGGAAAAGATTCTGGGTGCCGAAGACCGCATTGCCGAGCTGGAAAGCGAGCTTTTCGGCCGGCTGGTACTCGATTTGATGGCCTATACGGCCCGTATTCAGCGAAATGCATCGGCTATTGCCCAGGTAGACTGCCTGCTGTCGTTTGCCGACGTGTCGGAGCAGAACCATTATTTCAGGCCGGTAATGACCACCGACGATGACATTTCCATTTGCGGCGGTCGTCATCCGGTCATAGAAAAGCAGTTGCCCGCGGGCGAGCCCTATATTGCCAACGACGTGCATCTGTCGGGCAAGGACGAGCAGATTCTGATGATTACCGGACCAAATATGGCCGGCAAGTCGGCGCTTATCCGGCAGACGGCCCTTATTGTGCTGATGGCTCAGACCGGATGCTTCGTTCCCGCCGAATCGGCTCGCATTGGGTTGGTAGACAAGATATTCACCCGCGTAGGTGCTTCGGACAACATTTCGCTGGGCGAGTCTACCTTTATGGTGGAAATGACCGAGGCCGCCGACATTCTGAACAACTTGTCGGAGCGCAGCCTGGTGCTGTTCGACGAACTGGGCCGCGGTACCAGCACCTTCGACGGCATTTCCATTGCCTGGGCCATAGTGGAATACATACACGAACACCCGAAATTCAAGGCCAAGACCTTGTTTGCCACGCACTATCACGAACTGAACGAAATGGCCAAGTTTTTCCCGCGGGTGCGCAACTACCACATAGCCGTGCGCGAAACAGGCAGCAAGGTGTTGTTCCTCAGGAAGTTGGAAAAGGGAGGCAGCGAGCACAGCTTTGGCATTCACGTGGCGCGGATGGCCGGTATGCCGCATAGCATCGTGCGCCGGGCCGACGAAATTCTGCAGCAGTTCGAAGGGGGAGAGACGTCTTCGGGCGAAGAGGCGGCCGTGCCCGCGCTGAAGGGTTCCAAACAGCTGGCCGCCCAGCTAAAGCAGAAACCTGTGCAACAGGTGGCGCAGAACCGCGAAGGGTATCAACTCAGTTTTTTCCAGCTGGACGACCCGGTGCTGTCGCAGGTGCGCGACGAATTGCTCAACATCGACGTGAACACGCTCACGCCCTTGGAAGCCTTGAACAAGCTGAACGACATAAAGAAAATCCTGCGTGGGAAATAACTCCGCAGGATTTTGGGTTTTTGAACGGGTTTCGCGAACGGTTCTCGGAAGCAGAACGGTTCTCGGAAGCGGAACGGTGCTTGGAAGCGGGGCTCGCGAACGGTGCTCCCAAATAGCTTCTGTAAATTGGAAACGCCTGAAACTCAGACATTAAAGCGGAAGTGCATTATGTCGCCGTCTTGCACTATGTAGTCCTTGCCTTCCACGTTCATTTTTCCAGCTTCCTTTACGGCCTGCTCGCTGCCGAGCGCCACGTAATCGTCGTATTTGATTACTTCGGCGCGGATGAAACCCTTTTCGAAATCGGTGTGGATAACGCCGGCGCAGACGGGAGCCTTGCTGCCGGTGCGATAGGTCCAGGCCTTCACCTCCATAGGTCCGGCAGTAATGAAAGTGCTCAGGTTGAGCAGTTTGTAGGCGGCTTTTATGATGCGGTTCACGCCCGATTCCTCCAAGCCGAGTTCCTGCAGGAACAGGTCGCGTTCGTCGGCATCGTCGAATTCGGATATTTCGGATTCTATTTTGGCGGCCACCACCATTATTTCGGCGTCTTCGTCCTTGACGGCCTGACGCACGGCCTCCACATAGGCATTTCCCGTGGCGGCGGCGCTTTCGTCCACGTTGCACACGTACATAACGGGCTTGTTGGTGAGCAGGAACAGATCGTGGGCGGCTTTTTCCTCGTCTTTGTTGTTCAGGGTCACGGTGCGGGCCGACTTGCCTTGTTCCAGTGCCTGCTTGTAGCGGCAGAGCACGTCGTAAATTACTTTGGCGGCCTTGTCGCTGCCCACCTGGGCCTGCTTCTGCACCTTTCCTATGCGCTGGTCGATGGTCTCGAGGTCCTTAAGCTGCAGTTCGGCATCGATTATTTCCTTGTCGCGCACGGGGTTTACGTTTCCGTCCACGTGGGTGACGTTCTCGTCGTCGAAGCAGCGGAGCACGTGGATAATGGCATCGCATTCGCGGATGTTGCCCAGGAATTTATTGCCCAGGCCTTCGCCCTGGCTGGCACCCTTTACCAGGCCGGCGATGTCTACGATTTCGACCGTGGCCGGCACTATGCGTCCGGGATTCACCAGCTTGGCCAATACATTCAGCCGCTCGTCGGGCACGTTTATAATGCCTACGTTGGGTTCTATGGTGCAGAACGGGAAATTGGCGGCCTGGGCCTTGGTGCTGGAAAGACAGTTGAACAGCGTGGATTTGCCTACGTTGGGCAGTCCGATTATACCGCATTGGAGAGACATAGCGCAGAATTTTAAACGGGCCAAAGGTAGTGTAAATTTTTTGTACTTTCGCCCGCAGTTTCGAGTGGCCTTCCATCGTGGCTGGCCGCTTGTATCAAGGAGGAAAACAATGGAGATAACCCGCATATTCGATTTGCTCGACTGGATGGTGCTGAACTATCCGCGCGAAGACGCCCTGGCCGGAAAGCGCAACGGGGTGTGGGAAAAATACAGCACGGCCGATTACTACAAATATGCCCATCTGCTGGCCTACGGCCTGTACGAAATGGGCGTGACCAAGGGCGACCGCATTCTGACGGTGAGCAACAACCGTCCCGAATGGAACTTTCTGGATATGGCCATAGGTATGCTGGGAGCCGTACACGTGCCGGTATATCCCACGCTGAACACCGAGGGTTTCCAGTATATTTTTGAACATTGCCAGGCCAAGTTCCTGTTTGTGGGCACGTCGCTGCTGTACCGGCGCGTACAGCCCGCCTGCCAGAAAATGGCCGTGTCGCCCGAGATATTTTCCATCGATTCCATAAACGGCGTTCGCAACATTTCCGAGATACTGGATCTGGGCATTGCCACGCGCACCAAGAACGAGCCGCAGGTGACGGCCCTGAAAAAGAGCATCGAGCCCGACGATTTGTTTTCCATTGTATACACCTCGGGAACCACCGGCGCCTCCAAGGGCGTGATGCTTTCGCACCGGAATTTCATATTCAACTTTGTGGGCCATTCCAAGGTGCAGATTATAGACGAACACTGCAAGATGCTCAGCTTTCTGCCGCTCAACCACATTTTCGAGCGCAGTATGGTGTACGAATACCAGTACTTGGGCGCGTCCGTCTACTATGCCGAGGGCATTGGCACTATCCAGAGCAACCTGGCCGAAATACACGGCGACGGTTTCTGTTCGGTGCCCAGGGTAATCGAAACCATTTACGACAAGCTGTTTTCGGCCGGAAAGCAGCTGCCGTGGCTGTCGCGGGTTATCTATTACGGAGCCATAAAGCACGGATACAAATACGACTGGAACACCCGCAATCCGCTGTTCCATATGTCGCACTGGTTCTACGACGGTTTGGTGTATCGCAAATGGCGGGCGCGCTTCGGCGGACACCGGCTCACCATAGTGAGCGGCGGATCGGCCATACAGCCGCGCATTATCCGGCTGTTTTCGGCGGCCGGACTGGAAATATACGAGGGCTACGGTATGACGGAAACTTCGCCGGTGATAGCCGTGAACAATCCGCACGACGGCTTTGTGCGCATAGGTACCGTGGGCCGGAAGCTGGAAGGTACGGAGCTGTCGTTCTCGGACGAAGGCGAGATTCTTACCCGCGGCCCGCACGTAATGCTGGGCTATTACAAGGACCCCGAATACACCGACCAGGTAATCGATGCCGAGGGCTGGCTGCACACGGGCGACATAGGCGAGCTGGTAGATGGTATGTACCTGAAAATAACCGACCGGAAAAAGGAAATATTCAAACTGTCGGCCGGAAAATATGTGGCACCACAGCTTATCGAGAACCTGATAAAGGGCAGCAGCTACATAGAGCAGGCAATGGTCATAGGCGAGAACGAGAAGTTTGCCTCGGCCCTGATTGTGCCCAATTTCCCGCAGTTGCGCGAGTGGGCCGACCGAAACCACGTTTCCTACCAGGACAATTCCGATTTGGTGCACAACCAGTTGGTGTATGTCCATTTTCAGAAGATAATAGACGAATTCAACCACCAGCTGGCTCCCCACGAACAACTGAAGCGTTTCAGGCTGGTGCCGCACGATTGGACTATGCAGAACGGTTTCCTGTCGCCCACGCTTAAATTGAGGCGATCGGTGCTGGCCAAGGAATACAAGGACGTCATAGACGAGATTTACCTCAAATCGGAGCGGCCGGCCGGCGGCGGCCAAGTGTTCCGGCAGGACTTGTCGCACATTTCTTTCGATTCGCTCGAAAAGATAAACCGTCCGCGGCTGGTGATTCCGCTGGACAAGGCCGAGCGGCAGAAAAACCGAGAGATGCGACGTTCGCGCCGCGCCGCTCGCCGGGCCGAACGGCAGGTACGCCGCACCGAACGGCTTACGCGCAAGGCCAACCGCCTGGAATTCCGCCTGCAGCGTCGGGCGGCCCGCATAAACCGCCGTATGATGCGCCGCATAGCCCGACGGGAACGCCGGCAGTTGCGTCGGCAACTGAAGCAGCAGGGAAAGTAGGTCGGCTAAGCCAAAATGCGGCTTAAACGAGAAGCCTCATAGGACAGACAAAGTGCAACCAAGTAACGGAAATAATTATGAAACAATACATTACAGAGCATCGCGAACGCTTCCTTGAGGAATTGTTCTCGCTTCTGCGCATCCCTTCGGTGAGTGCCCGCCAGGAGCATCGGCAGGATATGTACCGCTGTGCCCAGCGCCTGGCGGAATTGCTGCTGGAAGCCGGGGCCGACGTGGCCGAAGTGCACGAGACGGCGGGCCATCCGGTGGTGTTCGGCCGGAAAATAATGAATCCGGCGTGGAAGACGGTGCTGGTTTACGGCCACTACGACGTGCAGCCGGTGGAGCCGCTGGACAAATGGATGTCGGATCCTTTCGAGCCCGAGGTGCGCGACGGGGCCGTCTATGCGCGCGGCGCCAACGACGACAAAGGTCAGCTGTTTATGCACATCAAGGCCTTTGAATATTTGCTGCGGAGCGGCAAGCTGCACCACAACGTAAAGTTTCTGTTCGAGGGCGAGGAAGAAATCGGAAGTCCTTCGCTGCCGGCTTATATGCAAGCCCATCGCGACGAGTTGGCGGCCGATGTGTGCCTGGTGTCGGACACCACGATGATTTCTGACAAAGTGCCTTCCATCAATTGCGGAATGCGCGGGTTGGCCTATCTGGAACTGACGGTGACCGGGCCCAACAAGGATTTGCATTCGGGGCATTACGGCGGTGCCGTGGCCAATCCCATACAGGTACTGTCGGAAATGATTTCGGCCCTGATAGATGCCGACGGCCGCGTTACCATTCCCGGCTTTTACGACCAGGTGGTGGAACTGTCGACGGCCGACCGGGCAATGCTGGCCCGTGCTCCCTTCGACCTGGACGAATACAAGGAATTCCTGGATATAAAAGAGGTTAGGGGAGAGCGCGGTTACACCACTATGGAGCGCACCGGCATACGTCCCTGCCTGGACGTGTGCGGCATCTGGGGCGGCTATACGGGCGAGGGCGCCAAAACCGTGCTGCCGTCGGAGGCGCACGCCAAGATTTCTATGCGGCTGGTTCCCAACCAGAATTGTGAAGACATTACGCGCAAGGCTACCGCATACTTGCAGGCCTTGGCTCCCGACTGCGTGCGGGTGTCGGTAAAGGCCTGCGAGGGTGGCAACGGATTCCTGATTCCCATTTCGTCGCTGGCGTTCCAGGCGGCATCGAAGGCTATGGCCGAGGTATATGGCATAGAGCCGGTGCCTTCGCGCGGCGGAGGCAGCATTGCCGTCCTGGCCGAAATGCAGCAGATTCTGGGAATAGACCCGCTGCTGATGGGATTCGGCTTGGAGCGCGACACCATCCATTCGCCCAACGAGAGCTTTCTGCTGCGTCAGGCGCGAGCCGGAATGGAATCTATTGCGCTGTTCTACCAGTATTATTAATACGAAGGTCGGCGGGCAGAGTCTACGGCCAGCCGGCTATCGCCTCGGCGTAATACCGAAAAAACCTCGCGGAAAAGGTTCCCGCGAGGTTTTTATTTAGTGGTACAGTGGTTTTGCGTCAGCGTGCAATAAAGGCCTCCACCTCGTCCAGGTGGTAGGGAATTATCTGCTTGCCCAGCACCCGGCAACCGGTGGGCGTTATAAGTATATCATCTTCCAGGCGGATGCCGCCGAAGTCGCGGTAGGTTTCCAGTCTGTCGTAGTTGATAAATTCCTTGTGGAGGCCTTCGGCGCGCCATTTGTCCATAAGGGCAGGGATGAAATAAATGCCCGGTTCGTCGGTGAGCACCCAGCCCGGCTTAATGCGGCGGCCGCAGCGCAGGCAGTCGGTGCCGAACTGTGCCGACGGACGCACTTCGTCGTCGAAACCCACGTAGATTTGTCCGAGACCTTCCATATCGTGCACGTCCATACCCATCATATGGCCCAGTCCGTGCTGCAGGAACATAGCGTGGGCCCCGGCCTGGACGGCGTCTTCGGTATTGCCCTTCATCAGGCCCAGGTCTTTCAGGCGGTCGGTCATAAGGCGGCAGACGTCCAGATGCATATCCAGCCATTTTATGCCCGGGGCCGCTTTTTCTATCACCAGGTCGTGACAGGCCTCCACAATGGCATAGATGTCGCGCTGGCGGCTGGTGAACTTGCCGCTGACGGGGGTGACGCGCGTGTTGTCGGAACAATAGTTTTCCACGGTTTCGGCGCCGGCGTCACACAGCATAAGCCGGCCGGCTTCCAGGGGCCGCAGCGAGGGATTTCCGTGGAATATTTCGCCGTGCATCGTCAGGATGGAGTTGAAGGAAACTTTGGCCCCGTAACTGTGGGCAATGCCTTCCATAAGGCCGCCTATGTATTTTTCGGTGACGCCGGGCCGACAGGCCTTCATAGCCGTGGTGTGCATTTCGTAACCGATGGCCATAGCGCGTTCGATTTCGGCAATTTCCTCGTCGGACTTGACGGCGCGCAAATCCACCACGGCCTTTATAAGAGGCACCGAGGCCTGGGCGCGGACCTGGAGTGGATGGATGCCCAGCAAATCGCCCAGCTGAATCATAAGGTCGTGCCGGTAGGGAGGCAGGTAATGGATGGCCTGTCCTTTGGCTTTGGCTTGTCCCACCAGCTGCTCCAGCTGTTTCATAGGGCCGCTCAGGGCAACGCCCACTTCGGTGGCCAGGTCGTGTACCGAAGGCACAAAGCCCGTCCAGATGATGTCTTCGATATCGATGTCGTCGCCCAGCAGGTATTCCCGGTCGTTGTCTACGTCGATAAGGCCGGCCAGCCCTTCGCGCTGCTGACCGAAGAAATACAGGAACGAACTGTCCTGCCGGAACGTATAGGCGTTGGCGGGATAGTTGCAGGGAGCTTCGTTGTGGCCCATAATCACAATAAGTCCGCTGCCCATTTTCTGTTTCAGGGCCTGGCGGCGGGCTTGGTAGGTCTGTTTGGGGAACATATTGTCGGGGTTTTTAATTGCGAATGACAGGCTTTTAAATAGGCGCTATTTGTGAACGATTGGCTATTTGAGGGCTTAATTGTACCGGCGCTGTTTAATGACGATCGGTTCCGGAAGGTCTGGCGCTATTTCATAAATACGAACCAGACGGCCAATATAAGGCAGACGAAGGCGGCAAAATGGTTCCAATGGAGCGTTTCGCCGTTGAAGAACACCACCGTGAAAACGGTGAAGACGGTGAGGGTGATTACCTCTTGGATAACCTTGAGCTGCATAAGCGTGAACGGGCCGCCGTTTCCGATAAAACCGATGCGGTTGGCCGGCACCTGGCAGAAGTATTCGGGCAGGGCCAGCAGCCACGACGTCAGAATGACGGCCACCAGCGGCCAGTTGTCGATAAGTTTCATATCCTGCAGCTTGATGTGTCCGTACCAGGCAAAAGTCATGAACACGTTGGCTACCACGAGCATTCCGATGGTGATAAGTCCTTTCATATGAGTGGTTTTAGAAAGAAAGTTGTTGCAATTTATCCGCTTGGACCGGGCGGCGGTTTACTGTGCGTTTCCTTCGGTCGGAGCCTGATTGCTGCCGGGATTTCCGGGCGCTGCTGTCGGGCCTTGACCGCCGCCGGGATTCCCGAGAGTTTCCGTCGGGGCCTGATTGCCGTTTCCGTTCCGAGGCCCTTTGCGATGGTGCTTATGGCGCTTTTTACCAGTCGGCTGGCCTTGCGCATCGGCTGGCCGATTTTCCGGGGTTACTTCGGGGTTTGAAGCTGCGCGGCCTCCGTCTTGGGGCTGGTCGTTCTTGGGACGTTGGCCGTCTTTGGAGCGCTCGCCGTTGGAACTGCCGTGGCCTTCGCCGCGGGGACCTTTGGAATGACTGCCGCGTCCGCCTTGGCCGCTGTGTCCCTGGCCGCTCCGCCCGCTTTGTCCGCGCCCCTTGCCTCGGCCCGAGAAGCGGTGTTTCTTGGGCTCGTAGGGAGCGCTGCCGCCCAATTCGTCGGGCACGGGTTCCTTGGTCACTTCCTTTTCCAGGAACTGTTCTATAAGCGCAAACTGCGGCTGGTCGTCTTCCGAGACAAAGGTGACGGCGCGTCCGTGAGCACCGGCGCGGGCCGTGCGGCCTATGCGGTGCACATAGTCTTCGGGGTCGTGGGGCACGTCGTAGTTCACCACCAGGGTTATGTCGTCCACGTCGATACCGCGCGACACAATGTCGGTGGCCACCAGGAAATTGTTCTGGCCGGTCTTGAAGCGGTGCATCACGTCGTCGCGCTGCGCCTGTTCCAGGTCGGAATGCATGTCCACTACGTGCATACCCATACGCGAAAGCGTGCGGGTGACCTCTTTCACCTTAATCTTGGACGAGGCGAATATGAGCACCTTTTCGTCGGCGGGAATGTCTTTGAGCAAGCTTTCCACCAGCCGTGGTTTCTGGGGCTCGTAGCAGATGTAGGCCGTCTGAACGATGTTTTCGTTGGGCTTGGACACGGCCAGCCTTATTTCGGCGGGATCGGTAAGGATGTTCTTGGCCAGCTCACGGATTTTGGGAGGCATCGTGGCCGAGAAGAGCATTGTCTGCCGGCGTTTGGGCAGTTCGGCTATGACGGCCATAATGTCGTCGATGAATCCCATATCCAGCATACGATCGGCCTCGTCCAGAATAAAGTGCGAGACGTGCGTAAGGTCTATCAGTCCCAGCTTTATGTAGGAAAGCAGGCGTCCGGGCGTGGCTATGATTATGTCGGCTCCGTTGTCGATGCCCTTTTTCTGCTGGTCCCACACCGCGCCGTTGTTGCCGCCGTAAATGGCAATGGACGACACGGGCAGGTAGTAGGCGAACCCCTCCACTTGCTGGTCTATCTGCTGGGCCAGTTCACGGGTGGGCACCATTATGACGGCGCGTATGGCATCCTGGACGGAATTGTCCAGCACCAGCTGGTTAAGGATGGGAAGCAGGTAGGCGGCGGTTTTTCCGGTGCCGGTCTGGGCGCAGCCTATAAGGTCGCGGCCCTCGAGTAGTATGGGAATGGCCTGTTCCTGTATGGGAGTGCACTCACGGAAGTTCATGGCCCACAGTCCGTCGAGCACTTCGTCTTCCAAATCTAAATCTTCGAAATACATATTTCTCTTATATCGTCGTTAGGTACATTACCTTAGTTTCAGTTCCTGGCCCACCTCGATGCGCTGGCCGGGACGCATTCCGTTCAGCTTGTAGAGCGCGTCCATCCTGATGGCATATTTCTGGGAAATAGCGTGCAGGCTTTCGCCCGATTTCACACGGTGCGTGGCATTGTCGCCGTCCCAGACGTCGGCCTTGCGGCCCAGATACACCACGTCGCCCACCTTGAGCGTATAGTCTTTGGGGAGGTCGTTTATGTTGCGGATGCGGGCCGGCGACAGGTTGTATTCGTCGGCCAGATTGGTGTAGGAATCGCCGTATTGGGCCACGATGTAGGGCGTGCTGCCGCGGTATTGCAATTGGTGACGGCGCACGGCGTGGATAGACTGTGGCAAGTTGTCGGTGCGATGGTTGTATAGGTTCCGGGTGGGCGTGCCGGCCGACTCCTGGGCCAGATAGCTGTAGTCCTTGGCCTTGGCGGCCACTTCGCTGCGGTGCTTGCTTTGCGTGGAGGCTTTCTCCTTGGCAGGTTTTTCCTTGGCGGGCTCGCTCTTGGACTGCGTGGCTTTTGCGGCCGGGGCGGCTGCAGCTGCCGGGGCTGCCTTTGCAGCGGTGGTTGCCGCAGCGGCGCCCGCGACTGCGACCGCCTTCCCGGCATCGGCGGTTTGGGGGCGGGCATCGGCGCTGGTGTAGTCGTCCCAGTGACGCATAAGCCGCTTGGCCTTGCCGGGGTGGGTGGCTATGCGGTCGTATTGGGTAAGGTCGTACTGCTCTATGATGCGGATAAGTTTTTTGTCGTACTGCTTGTCGGTGGCATAGCCGGCCTTCTTAAGGCCCTTGGCCCAGCCTTTGTAGTCTTTTACGTTCAGGTCGAACAAGAAGTCGTAGCGCGATTTGGTTACCAGAAACAGCGAATGGTCGTTGTAGGAATCCAGCACGGTTTTGTATTTGCGGAAGCAACTCATTTCGCCGTCGTCCCAGTGGCGGTAGGTTTCGCCCTTCCAGTCGTTGTGGCACTTTATGCCGAAATGGTTGTTGCTCTGGCGGGCCATTTCGCTGTTGCCGGCGTTGGACTCCAGCAGGCCCTGCGCCAGGGTGATGCTCGACGGAATGCCGTATTTTATCTGCTGCCGCATGGCATCGGGCGCATACTTTCGGATGTAGTCTTGGTAGGGTTTCAGCTGTGTATCTGCCCAGGAATGCAACATAGCCGAGAGACAAATGACAGACACAAGCAGGATACGTTTCATAGGCATAGCCGATTTGCGCGCGAAGGTATAAATTATTTGCCTATTTTTGGTGGCTCACACAATGCACATTACTATGACGGAAAAAGAAATTTCGGTACGGATTGGGATGTATCGCTCCGACGAACTGCCTCCCCTGGAAAAACGTTTGGCCGAGGACGCGCGCGAAGCTTCGCGCAGCGCTTATTGCCCTTATTCCCATTTCTCGGTAGGAGCGGCCGTGTATCTCGACAACGGCCAGACGGTTTGCGCTTCCAACCAGGAAAACGTGGCCTTTCCATCGGGGCTTTGTGCCGAGCGCACGGCTATGTTCTATGCCAATGCCCGTTATCCCCAGGCCCGGCCCGTGGCCATTGCCATTGCAGCCAGCAGCGGCGGTGAATTCACAGCGCGGCCGGTGTCGCCCTGCGGGGCCTGCCGACAGGCGCTGGCCGAATCGGAACGTCGGTTCGGGCAAGCGATAAAGGTGATAATGTACGGAGCGCAGGAATCCTATGTGGCTGCTTCGGTGGCCTCGCTGCTCCCGCTCTGCTTCGATTCCCTGTAGGAAATTCCATTCACGGCAGGAGGCTTGCCCGCGCCGTTTCGTCGCCCAGCCTAAGGGTTACATATGGAGGGCCCGTAGGTTCTCCGATCTGCGTTTCTTGAAGGTTGCGGGCAGTTCGGGCCTATTCTTCGGCCTTCTGGCTGTAGACCAGTTCTATAATCATCGGCTGGTCGGGGTGGGCACCGCTGCGAATCTTCACGGCCGAAGGATCGGTGCAGGGAAGGAGGTAAAGCGAAGTGCCGTCGGCATTCTCCACTTCTTCCACCGGAACGAGCATCATCGAACTCACGGGACTGAAGGTGCTGGTGGAATCCAGGTCGCCGTCGGCATAGCGGATGCTTTTCTGCACCAGGTTGCTTATGTCGAACACAAAGCAGTCGTCGCCCTCGTCGTATTCCGTCAGGTAGGAATACAGGTCGTCGCTCAGATTGAAGTTGGCAAAGAAAGTGTTTATGTCCTGCTTGTTTATGAGCAGCAGCTTTTCGGGCGGATTCAGGCCCCACTGGCTGTCGTCTAGGTCGGTGGCATCTACCTTTATGCGGGCGTAGTTTATGTTGCAGCCGCTCAGCCGCTGGCAAAGTTCGTCCATCGGCAGATCTATTTCGGTATACATTCCGGCCGGAGCATACAGGTAGTTCAGGCTGTCCTGGTCGCTCTCGGGGGAAACATAGGCCGACAGATCGGGATGGTCGTAGGAATTCACCTGCCTTACCTCGGTGGTGTAGGGGAAGTACGAGGCCATCAGGGTGTCTTTCCAGACGCTGTCGGAATTCAGGTAGCGATAGTCGTAGCAGAGCTCCAGTTCGGCGTGCTCCACATACAGGAAGGCGCCGTTTCCGAAGGTGGTGGTTACATACAGTCCTTTGAAGTATTCCTGGAACGTCTTGTAGTCCGCAAACCATTCGGGATGCTCGCGCACATCGGTAACTATGTGACTCACGACGGAAGTGTCTATGGGAATGCGCACGCAGTAGTCGTACTGGTCCGACCATTCGTTTTCGCTCGAAAGCGGCGAATAAGGCACGGCGCCCAGCCGGCGGCTCTTGTCCACGTATTGGGCGGCCGGCAGGTTGGTGCAGTAGGGCTGGCTCAGGTCGAGCGACTGCGTCAGAGGATAGGCGGCGGCTTCGAACAGGGCGGCCGAATCGCCGTACCAGCTGTCGTAGAACAGGTACAGGAACACGGAGTCTATCTCGTCGTCGATGACACTGTCTACCGACGATTCGAATCGCAGCGAAGGCGGGCAGTAGAACTGCAGCATAAAGTCGGCTTTGGTGGTGCCAAAGCGGGCATCGGTATATTCGCCCAGCACGGCCTTGCTGTTGCGCTGCAGGATGGAATCGGTGAGAATGGTGCGCGACGTCAGGCGGAAGGTGGCCGTGTCGGTGCTCACTTTGTCTTTGGAGGGCTGTATGCTGCCGCCAATGGTGCCGCCGTCCAGGCAGGCAACCGCCATCAGGGCGATGGCGGAGAATGCGGCCAGATAAGCAATGTGTTTCATAGAATCCGGTTAGTCTGCCGGCGGCGCCTCGGCCATAAGGCAATCGGCTGGGACGACAGATAATGCTGTTTCAGTAAATGCTTGCGGCCTGCCGGCAGATTATCTCTGCCCGAGCAGGGTATTGTAGAAATCGAAATAGTTGGCGTAGTTGTCGTCGGCGCTGCCCACCGTGAACGGCTTGCCCGACTGGCGGACAATGTCGAGCAGGCGGTCGTCTACCTGCGCGTTGCCCTGAATGATGCCGTCGCTGTATTCTACGGCCAGCTTGGACAGGTCCAGGAACGAGGGCGTGCCCTGGATGGCGGTCATATCGGCCGGCTGGATGCTCTCGATGGGCACCTTTTCGGCAAACTGGCTGCTGAAAGGCTTCTGGAAGGCGTTGTCGTAGATGGAATAAACCAGTTTGGCATTTTTGAAGAAGGGATCGTCGTTGAGGGCCTTGCGCACATAGAGCGGCATCAGGGCCGACATCCAGCCGTGGCAATGGATAATGTCGGGCACCCAGCGCAGCTTGCGGACGGTCTCGATGACGCCGCGCACATAAAAGATGCAGCGGTCTTCGTTGTCGTCGAATTCGTTTCCGTCGGCATCGGTCACCGTAAACTTGCGGCGGAAAAAGTCTTCGTTGTCGATGAAGTACACCTGCATCCGGGCCGATTGTATGGAAGCCACTTTTATAATGAGCGGATGGTCGTTGTCGCTTATTATCAGATTCATTCCCGACAGGCGGATTACCTCGTGCAATTGGTTGCGACGCTCGTTCACGCAGCCGAACTTGGGCATGAACGTGCGTATTTCGCAGCCCTTTTCCTGCATAGCCTGGGGAAGTTGACGACAAACGACTGAGGTTTCGGTTTCTGGCAGGTAGGGAGTAATCTCCTGACAGAGATAGAGAACTTTCGGTGCACTCATAGCAAATAATTTTAAACCCTCCCACAAGAAAGGGTTTCTGCCGCCAAAGATACTATAAAAAAGCCGATAAAAGGCAAGTAAGCAAGGCATTATTTTTTTAATTAATAAGATTTTAGTTCCTTTGCGGCCGCTAAAAACCAAGCTATGAGAATAGTAAAAACCAGGTCTGAGCTCGATGCACTGCTCGACCCCTGCCGGAAGGCCGGACAGCAGATCGGACTGGTTCCCACTATGGGCGCGCTGCACGCCGGACACGTTTCGCTGGTAAGCCGATGTGTCAAGGAAAACGATGTGTGTGTGGTGAGCGTCTTCGTAAATCCGACACAGTTCAACGACAAGAGCGACCTGGCCGCCTATCCGCGCACTCCCGAAAAGGACGCCGCGCTGCTCGAGGCCAACGGCTGCTCCATTGTGTTTATGCCCGAGGTGGCGGAAATGTATCCCGAACCCGACACCCGCGAATTCCATTTCGGCCCGTTGGAGCAGGTAATGGAAGGTCCCTACCGTCCGGGCCATTTCAACGGAGTGGCGCAGATTGTGAGCAAGCTGTTCTATGCCGTGCGACCCCACAAGGCGTATTTCGGCGAAAAAGACTTTCAGCAGATTGCCATTGTGAAGTCGATGGTGAGCCAGTTGGCCCTGCCCGTGGAAATTGTTCCGTGCCCCATCGTGCGCGAGCCCGACGGCCTGGCTATGAGCAGCCGGAACACGCGGCTGAGTGCCGAGGAACGCAAAAAAGCCGTATTAATATCCAAGATATTGTTCGAAAGCCGTACTTTCGCGGCCGCAAACAGTCTGGCCGACACCAAAGCCTTCGTGGAAAAGGGCATTCAGGCCGAACCGGTGTTCCGGCTTGACTATTATGCCATTGTGGACGGCAACAGCCTGCAGCCCGTGCAGTCGTGGGAGGATTCCTCCTATGTGGTGGGTTGCATAGCCGTCTATTGCGGCGAAGTGAGGCTTATCGACAACATTATCTACAAGTCATGCAAATAGAAGTACTTAAATCGAAGATTCATCGGGTCCACGTGACGGAAGCCAACCTGGACTACGTGGGCAGCATCACCATAGACGAAGCACTCTTGGAAGCCGCCAATATGATTCCTTACGAAAAAGTGCAGGTGCTGAACAAAAACAACGGCGAACGGCTCGAAACCTATATTATAAAAGGCGAACGCAATTCGGGAGTCATCTGCCTGAACGGGGCGGCGGCGCGCAAGGCCATGCCCGGCGACGTGCTTATCATTGTGTCGTATGCCCTGATGGATTTCGAGGAAGCCAAGCATTTCCAGCCCACGGTAATCTTCCCCGACACCGCTACCAACCGCTTGGTGAGATAAGGGGCCTGCGAAATGGGATGTTCCCGTTGTGAACCATTTCAAAAAGGCCTCTGAATGAAGGGAATACTAGCTTTATTACTGCTTGTTCACGTATGGAGTCCGGACACTTTGTGCCCGGACGAATTCGCTTTGCCCCTGACGCAGGAGCCGGTGCTGCTCAGTGCCAATTTCGGGGAACTGCGCCAGAATCATCTGCACTCTGGCCTGGATTTCAAGACCGGCGGCGTGGTGGGAAAGCCCGTGGTGGCGGCCGCTGACGGATGGGTGTCGCGCATAAGCATACGCAAATACGGTTACGGCAAGGCGGTGTATCTGGACCACGCCAACGGTTACACCACGGTTTACGGCCATCTGAACGACCTGTGTCCGCGGCTGGATTCGATACTGAAAGATGCCCAGTACGAGGCCCGCTCCTATATGCAGGAACTGACGTTTGCTCCGGGCGAACTGCCGGTGAGGCGGAGCGACACCATAGCTGTCAGCGGAAATACCGGCGGCAGCGGAGGCCCTCATCTGCATTTCGAGGTCCGCGAAACGGCATCGGAAGAGCCGGTGGATCCTCTTTTTTGGTTCGCACCATATATAAAAGACACTACAAAGCCGCGCATTCAGGCGCTGGCCGTGTATGCCGTGCCCGGGCAGGGCGTGCTGTCCGACGGACGGTCCAAAGCCATTGCCACTGGCGAGGGAATGGCCCAGGCGCTGCCCAGCGTGTGGGGCCGCGTTGGCCTGGGCGTCAAGGCCTACGACTATATGGACGGTGTCGGCAACCTGATGGGCGTGCAAAAGGTGCGTCTGCTGGTAGATAGCCAGGAAGTGTTCGTGCAGGAGATAAACCGCTTTTCGTTCGACGACAGCCGCTATGTGAACTCACTGACCGATTATGGGGAGTGGACGCAGCGTAAGTCGTGGATTATGAAGTCGTTCCGCGAGGAAGGCAACCGGCTGCCGGTGTATTCCACCCTGGAAAACGACGGCTTTATAGACATAGACGAGGAACGCGACTATCCCTGCCGCTACGAGCTCACCGACCGCCACGGCAATTGCGCCGCGATGGATTTTGTGCTCCACGGTCGCAGGATGGCCGTTCCGGCTTTGGATTCGCTGCCCCTTCGGATGATTCCGTCGCGCGCGAACAGTTTTGTGGCCGAAGACATACGGGTGAGCCTTCCGGCCGAGGCCCTTTATTCCCCTGTTGTTTTCCGGTTCTCGCAGCGGCGGCCGTTGCATCCCAAGGAGCCGTCGGCGGTGCATCCGCGTACGTTTTCCGACCGTTATCTGATTCACGGCGACGAAACGCCGCTCCACAAGGCCGTCGACGTAAGAGTGCGCATCCAGGAAGACGTCCATCGGGACAAGTCGCAGTATTATGTGGCGCGACTGTCGGCCCAGAAAGGGCTGTACGAATACGTGGGCGGCACCTGGGAGTCGGGCTGGATGCATTTTCCGACGCGCGATTTCGGGCAATACACCGTGCTTTGCGATTCGGTGGCTCCCGAAATAATTTTCCCCGATGTTGCTAAAGCGGCGGGAAATGGCTTAATTCGCATCGTCATCCGCGACCGTCACAGCGGCATAGGTGGTTTCGAAGGTTTTATAGACGGCCGCTGGGCGCTGTTCGAAGACGATTACAAAACCGAGTCGGTGTTTTACCGTCCCGACGGCCGGGCGCTGGAGGCCACCGGTACGCGGCACGTGCTGCGTATGAAAGTGTGGGACAACTGCGGCAACGTGGCCGAGCGGGAAACCGAGTTTGTGTTCTGACCGGGCGCGGCCTCGGCCTGATACGGTTTGGCAATACGATTTGGCAATACGAATTGAACGACAACTTTAAAAATACAGAGCGATGGAAAACGAAAAACTGCTTCAGGAAGTGACCGCCAAGGCCCAGGCGTGGCTGGGCCAGGAATACGATGCCGAAACGCGTGCCGCCGTGCAGCGTATGCTCGACAGCGACGACAAGACCGAACTCATCGAGAGTTTTTACAAAGACCTTGAATTTGGCACGGGCGGCCTGCGCGGCATTATGGGCGCCGGCACCAACCGCATGAACCGCTACACCGTGGGTGCCGCCACCCAGGGCCTGGCCAATTATCTCAAGAAGAACTTTGCCGACCTTCCCGAAATAAAGGTGGCCATTGGACACGACTGCCGCAACAACAGCCGTCTGTTTGCCGAAATAAGCGCCGACATATTCTCGGCGGCAGGCATTCACGTGTATCTGTTCGAGAGCCTGCGTCCGACGCCCGAAATGTCGTTTGCCATACGGCACCTGGGCTGCCAGAGCGGCATTATCCTGACGGCCAGCCACAATCCCAAGGAATACAACGGCTACAAGGCCTACTGGCAGGACGGCGGTCAGGTGATTGCCCCGCACGACCACAACATCATTGCCGAGGTGAACGCCGTCAAGGGCGTGGGCGACATCTGTTTCGAGGGCAATCCCGACCTTATCACCATCATCGGCGAGGACGTGGACAAGGTGTACATAGACAAGATTATGGGCGTGGCGCTGTCGCCCGAGGCCATACGCCGCCACAACGACCTGAAGATAGTGTACACGCCCATCCACGGCACGGGCATCAAGTGCATTCCGCGCTGCCTCAAGACAATGGGCTTCACCAACGTCATAGACGTGCCCGAACAGAACGTGATAAGCGGCGACTTCCCCACGGTGGTGTCGCCCAATCCCGAAGAGCCGGCGGCCCTTTCGATGGCCATTGCCAAGGCCAAGGAAGTGGATGCCGACATCGTGATGGCGTCCGACCCCGATGCCGACCGTCTGGGCATAGCTATGAAGAACGACAAGGGCGAATGGATACTGGTCACCGGCAACCAGAACGCGCTGCTCATTTCCAACTACCTGCTCAAGCGCTGGAAGGAACTGGGCAAGCTCAACGGCAATCAGTATATGGTAAAGACCATCGTCACCTCGGAACTGCTCAAGGACATTGCGCTGGCCAACGGCGTGGAGATATACGACGTGTATACGGGCTTCAAATGGATTGCGGGCGTTATGCTGCAGCTGGAAGGCAAGAAGGAATTCGTGTGCGGCGGCGAGGAGAGCTACGGCTTCCTGGTGGAAGACTTCGTGCGTGACAAGGATGCCGTTTCGGCGGCCGCCATTATGGCCGAAGTGCTGGCCTATGCCAAGGATCAGGGCAAGACGCTCTACGAAATGCTGCTCGACATTTATCTGGAATACGGCTATTCCAAAGAAAAAGGCATCTCCATTGTGCGCAAGGGCAAGTCGGGTGCCGAGGAAATCCAGGCAATGATGGACAACTATCGCCGGAATCCCGTCAAGGAACTGGCCGGTTCGCCGGTGACGGTTATAAAGGATTTCAAGACCCTGAAGGGCTTGGACGTGCAGAGCGGCAAGATCTTCGATCTGGAAATGCCCGAGCCCTCGAACGTGCTGCAGTACTTCACGGCCGACGGCACCAAGGTGTCGGTGCGTCCCTCGGGCACGGAACCCAAGATTAAATTCTATATGGAAGTGCGCACCCCGATGGCCACGCGGGCCGATTACGAAAAAGCCGGCCTGGCCGCCGATGCCAAGATAGAGGAAATCAAGAAGTCGCTCGGCATCTGATTCTTTGCGGCTTGCCCAGGAAGAAAGAACCCCGCTTGCCGTTATCGGCAGGCGGGGTTTTCTGTTTTTTCGGTCCTGGAAAACTTATTCCTTTTTGAGGAATTCGATAAAACTGCCCCAGTACTGGAAGAGCAGGCACAGCAGCAGGCCAGCTATCCAGCCCAGGATGCCGAATCCCACAATGTATACGGTCAGCGAGGTTCCCGGTCCTTTGTAGTAGATGGGCAATTCGGAATATACGATGCCGTTGTTCAGTGCGTCCAGCTTTTCTTCGAATATCAGGATTTGGTCGTACATCCTTAGTTTATAGTCGGTGAACACCTGCACGCTGTTGCCCGACAGCACGTTTATCTGATTCTGTGAGGAGCGCTGCATGCTTCCGTTGGTGTATTCCAGGGTGTAAAGCCGTTCCTCCACCGAGTCCAGGCGGGCCATGTCTTCGTAGAAAGCGTTAATGGTTTTTTCGATGTTGCGCTTCTTAAGGTTCCACTTGGCGCGCATAATGGGATCGGCACTAAGATAGGAAATGAGCGAGTCGCGCAGCACTGCCAGATTGTCCAGGCGCTTGGCCTTGACTTCCACATAGAAGTATTCCGGGCTCCAGGTTTTCACCAGCGTGTCGGACGCATATTTCTTTTTGTAGTCCACTCCGTCCAGGTTGCCGTCCAGCCACATATCCACCACGTGGTAGGCCTTGAACGACGAAATGCCGTCGTCCTGCGAGTCGGCCAATCCAAGTTTTTTACTGCAGCCTCTGCCCAGCAGATTCACCGTTTCGATGCAATGGTAGGTGCTCTCGCCCGTGGAGCGCAGGTAGAAGCCGGCTTTCTGTTTGCCGTTCCCGTAATACATTCCGGCGCCGGCCGCGCAGCCCAGCACCACAAACATCAGGGTAATCCATTTCTTGCGGTACATAAAGCGCAGGCACCACACGAAAGCATTCCACAGGGCCACGAACAAGTTCTTTATCCCTCTTCCAATGGCAGCGAAGACATCCACCAAATTGAGTTCTTTTTTTTCTTTTTCCATACTTGAAAATTAAACTTGCCAAACAGGTGGGCAAATGTAAGATATTTTTATGTACTTTCGGCAATTCATAACAAAACGCAGACGTATGAGTTATCTGAAGTTCGACAAAGCTCTGATGGTGAACCTACAGCAGTCCCTGTACAAGGAATTGCTCCAGGGAAACAAATCGGGAGCCTACAGCTATTCCACCATTGTGGATTGCAACACCCGCAAGTATAACGGTTTGCTGGTGGTGCCCCTGCCGCAGTTCGAGGGGCGCAACCACGTGCTCATTTCCTCGCTCGACGCCACGGTAATCCAGCACGGGGCCGAATTCAACCTGGGCCTGCACAAGTATTCGGGCGACAACTATTCGCCCAAGGGGCACAAATACATCCGCCAGTTCGAATGCGACGGCATCCCCACGACCATATACCGGGTGGGTGGCGTCATCCTGTCGCGCGAAAAGGTGTTTATGTCGTTCGAGAACCGCATACTTATAAGGTATACCCTGCTCGAGGCCCATTCGCCTACGCGGCTGCGTTTCCGCCCGTTCCTGGCCTTCCGCGACACCAACGCCCTTTGCCACGAGAACGACCGCATAAATATGAGCTACCAGCTGGTGGACAACGGCATAAAAATGTGCCTGTATCCCGGCTATCCAGAGCTTTCCATGCAGTTCTCGGTAAAGAACGAATTCAACTATTCGCCCGACTGGTACCGCGACGTGGAATATATGAAGGAGCAGGAGCGCGGCTACGACTATAAAGAAGACCTGTTCGTGCCGGGCACCTTCGAAATGCCCATCCGCAAGGGGCAGAGCATTATTTTCTCGGCCAGTCTGGATCCGATGCCCTCGGCCAGGATACGCAAGGCCTTCGAAGAAGAGAAAGCCCGCCGCACTCCGCGTACCAGCTTTACCAACACGCTCAAATCGGCGGCTTACCAGTTCTACAACAAGCACAAGGACGGCCAGCGTTACATAATAGCCGGCTATCCCTGGTTCCGCTGCCGGGCGCGCGATATGTTTGTGTCGCTGCCGGGCTGCACCCTGTCGGCCGACGATCCCGGTCTGTTCGACGCCATTATGGAAACGGCCTCGAAAGGCTGGTGCAACTATATGGCCGGTCTGCCGCTGGGCTGCGACATTACCGAAATGGATATGCCCGACGTGCCGTTGTGGATGATCTGGGCCATACAGCAGTATGGCAAGGACCAGGGAATGGAGGCGATGGTGGCCAAATACGGCCGGCTGGTGTTGGAAACGATGGATTTCGTTATGAACGGCCGGCACGAGAACCTGTTTGTCCACGACAACGGGCTGGTGTATTCCTTTGGCAAAGACAAACCCATCAGCTGGATGAATTCCACGATGTACGGCCGGCCTTTGGTGCCGCGCAGTGGTTATCTGGTGGAATTCAATGCCCTGTGGTACAACGCCCTGTGTTTCTCGGAGACGGTGGCCGACGCAATGGGCCGTACCTTCGAGGCCGACAGGCTGCGTTCCCTGGCCGACAAGACGGGGCCGTCGTTTGTGCAGACCTTCCGCAACGGCTACGGCTATCTGTACGACTATGTGGACGGCGACCAGGTGGACTGGAGCGTGCGTCCCAACCAGATATTTGCCGCCTCGCTGGATTATTCTCCGCTGGACCGTATGCAAAAGAAGCAGGTGGTGGACATCGTCACCAAGGAGCTGCTCACGCCCAAGGGCCTGCGCACCCTCAGCCCCAACAGTATGGGCTACAATCCCATTTTCGAAGGGCCGGAAGACCGCCGCACCTGGGCCTACCACCAAGGCACGGCCTGGCCCTGGCTTATGGGTGCCTACATAGAGGCCTATCTTAAGCTGTTCCGCCTGAGCGGGCTGAGTTTTGCCGAGCGCTGCATCTACGAATTCGAAGACGACCTTACCGACCGCGGTATTTCGTCCATCTCGGAGCTGTTCGACGGCAATCCTCCCTATCGTGGCCGCGGCGGCATTGCCTTTGCCATGAGCGTGGCCGAAATTCTGCGAGTGAAGAAACTCATTGCCAAACTATCTGAAAATTCCGCACAAGTATGAAAGCATTGATGTTCGGGTGGGAATTCCCGCCTCATATTCTGGGAGGTTTGGGCACGGCCAGCTTCGGCCTTACCCGGGGCATGGCCAAGCAGCCCGATATGGACATAACCTTTGTCATTCCCAAGCCCCACGGCGACGAAGACCAAAGCTTCCTGCGCATAATAGGTGCGTGCAATGTGCCTTTGGTGCTGCGCGATGCCAACTGGGACACCCTTAAGGAACGTTTCGGAAATTCAATGGACCCGCAGCTGTACTACGATATGCGCGACCACATCTACGCCGATTTCCGCTACCTGTATACCAACGACCTGGGCTGCATCGAATTTTCGGGCCGCTATCCCGACAACCTGCTGGAGGAAATAAACAACTATTCCATCTGCGCGGGCGTCATTGCGCGCACGGTGCCCTTCGACATAATCCATTCGCACGACTGGCTTACCTATCCGGCCGGCATCCACGCCAAGCAGGTGAGCGGCAAGCCGCTGGTGATACACGTGCACGCCACCGACTTCGACCGCAGCCGAGGCAATGTGAACCCCGACGTGTACCGCATCGAAAAAGACGGAATGGACCACGCCGACCACATTATGTGCGTGAGCAACCTTACGCGTCGCACGGTCATTGAGAAGTATCATCAGGATCCGCGCAAGGTGTCGACCGTGCACAATGCCGTGGAGCCCGTCAGCAAGCAGATAGAGGAACTGGAGCCCGTCAGGAATATCGGCGAGAAGGTGGTTACCTTCCTGGGCCGCATCACTATGCAGAAAGGCCCGGAATACTTTGTGGAGGCCGCGGCCCGCGTGCTGCAGAAAACCCAGAACGTGCGCTTTGTGATGGCCGGCAGCGGCGATATGATGAACGCGATGATACGGCTGGCGGCCAAGCGCGGCATTGCCGACAAGTTCTTCTTCCCCGGATTCCAGAAGGGACTCGAAGTGTACCGTATGCTCAAGTCGAGCGACGTGTACATAATGCCTTCGGTGTCGGAGCCCTTCGGCATTTCGCCCCTGGAGGCGATGCAGGTGGGGGTGCCGTCCATCATTTCCAAGCAGTCGGGTTGCGCCGAGATCCTTACCAACGTCATCAAGACCGACTACTGGGACATCGACGCCATGGCCGATGCCATTTACTCCATCATTACCTACCCGGCTATGTACGATTACCTCAGGGTGGAAGGCAAGCGCGAGGTGGACGAAATAAAATGGGAGTATGCCGGGCAGAAGGTGCGCCGGATATACGACCAAGTACTGGGCAGACAGTCTGCTTATTAAATCCAATCATTTCCAAAGAACAGCTCTAAAACCGTATAATTATGAAGACGATTTGCTTCTACTTCCAGATTCATCAGCCCTTCCGTCTGAAAAAGTACCGTTTCTTCGACATCGGCGCCGACCATTACTACTACGACGACTTCAACAACGAACAGATAATGCAGCGCGTGGCGGCCAATTCGTTTCAGCCCGCCAACCAGACCATTCTTGAACTTATCAAGGCCGGTAAGGGCAAGTTCCGTGTGGCCTATTCCATTTCGGGTGTGGCCCTGGACCAGCTGGAGCAGTATGCCCCCGAGGTAATCGAGAGCTTCCAGGAACTGGCCCGCACCGGTTGCGTGGAATTCCTGGCCGAGACCAATGCCCATTCGCTGGCCAGCGTTATGGACGAGGAGGAGTTCCGCCGTCAGGTGCAGCAGCAGAGCAAGCACATCGAGCGCCTGTTCGGCCAGAAGCCCAAGGCCTTCCGCAACACCGAGCTTATCTATTCCGACGAGCTGGGCGACATTCTGTACTCGCTTGGATTCAAGACGGTCATTACCGATGGTTCCGAGGCAGTGCTGGGTTGGAAGAGCCCGAATTTTGTGTACCAGAGCGCCATTAACGACAAGGTGAAGCTGCTGCTCAAGAACAACAAGCTGAGCGACGACATTGCCTTCCGTTTTTCCAACTACAACTGGAACGAATATCCCCTGACGGCCGACAAGTTTATCCGCTGGATTGCCAGCACGCCCGAAAACGAGCAGGTGGTGAACCTGTTTATGAACTACGAGACCTTCGGCAACCTGCAGCCCCGCGAAAGCGGCATCTTCGAATTCCTCAAGGCGCTTCCGGGCTTTGCCGCCCAGCAGGGCATAAGCTTTATGACGCCCTCGGAAGTCGCGGCCAAGCTGAAAGTGGTCGGTCCGGTGAGCATTCCGCATTTTATTTCGTGGGCCGACGAGGAAAACGACCTGAGTTCCTGGATGGGCAACGACCTGCAGAAGAACGCCCTGAACAAGCTCTACGGCCTGGCCGAGCGCGTGCATCTGTGCAAGGACCATCGCCTGTTGCAAGACTGGCAGTACCTGCAAACCAGCGACCACTTCTATTATATGAGTACCAAGCAGTTCACCGACGGCGGACTGTATACCTACTTCAGCCCCTACGAGTCGCCCTTCGAAGCGTTTACCAACTATATGAACGTGCTGAGCGACTTTATGGACCGCGTGGAGGCCCAGTTCCCCGAGTCGGTCGACAACGAGGAACTGAATTCGCTGCTCACCACCATCGAGGACCAGGAAAAGCAGATTTCCGAACTGGAAAAAGAAGTGCGTCAGCTTAAGGCCACCGGCAAACCCAAAGCCGAAAAACCCAAGGCCGAAAAGGCTCCGGCTGCCAAAAAGGTTACCAAAAAGGCGCCGGCCAAGAAGTGAGTCTTACGGCAGGATTTAGCAAAAAGCTGCCATAAAGAGGTAAGTCTTACGGCCGGTTTTTGCCCGGGAAAAAGAAACCCCGTTCACGGCTTTTGTCCGCGGACGGGGTTTGTTTGCAACGTGTCAGTCGGAAATAACCCGGTCTACCGGAATGTCCCAGGGCGCAGACGGAATGTGGTCCAGGCGCTGGAAGGGAAAACAAATGCCGTAGACAGGGCACTGCAAAGCCGGCAGCAAACGGTCGTAATAGCCTTTGCCGCGGCCCAGTCGGTGTCCTTGGGCATCGAAAGCCATTCCCGGAATTACGGCCAGCTGAATGGAAGCGTAGTGGGTGAAGTCTTCGGAAAGAACCGGTTCGGGAATGCCCCATTGGTTTTTTTCGACCGGGCAGCCGGGGTAATACTTGCGCAGCACCAGCGTGTCGCCCGTCACTACCGGCAACAGCAGCGTTTTTTGCGCGGCCCATCGGTTCAGCAGGTTTTGGGTCTGTACCTCGTCGGGCAGGGCGTGGTACAGCAGCACGGTGTGGGCCTGTACAAAGGCCTCGCTGCGCTCCAGTTGCTCGCAAATCGCTGCCGACATTTCTGCCAGTTGGAGAGGCGTGTACTGCGCCTTGCGTCGGCGGATGTCGGCGCGCAGTTCCTTTTTAAGTGCCTGAATGTCTTCCATTGCTCGTGGTCGGACGGTTGTGGGCGGGACAGTTTTGGACCGTCGGTTACGGGCAGACGCAGACGCCCATATCGCCTATGAGTTCCACGGCTTTGAGCAAGGTGTTGTCGTCGGACTGGAGCATTTCCCAGAACGCGTCCTCGCCCAGTATGTTGCGAGCAATGTAGGCATAGGTCTGGATGCGGATTTCCTGTTCCGACTGCTTTATTTCCCGCTTGTTTTCGGCAACGCCCTTAGCCTTGGCATAGGCGGTCATCTGCTGCACCATAGGCTGGCCGTCCAGGTGGGCCTTGAGCTGGGCCAGTGTCTTGAACCCGCTCAGCGTCTCGCGATGGTCGTCGGCATACGAGGCGGCGAACGTATATATAAGGTTGCGGTTTACGACCGACGTGAGCCAGTGCGTGTTGTTCAGCGTGTCGATGGGCACAAAGAAGTCGGGCAATATGCCGCCGCCGCCGTACACGGTGCGTCCGCCCACGGTTTCGAATCGCAGGCTGTCGTTCACGCGTATGCTGTCGGCGTGAGAAAATTCGCCGTGTTCGTAGCGGTTCATCAAATCCATCTCGTAGTCTTCGAAATCGCCTTTGTTGTAGGGCTTTTGCACGCAACGTCCCGAGGGAATGTAATAGTGGGCCACCGTGAGCCGCACGGCCGATCCGTCGCGGAAGGGAATCTGCTGTTGTACCAAGCCCTTGCCGTAGGAACGGCGCCCCACGATGTATCCGCGGTCGTTGTCTTGGATGGCACCGGCCACGATTTCCGAAGCCGAGGCCGAGAAGTCGTCCATAAGCACTATTACCGGCATTTTGGTAAACGAGCCGCGCCCGTCGCTGTAGCTGTTTTCGCGCGGATAGGCCTTGCCTTCCACATACAGCATCAGGCGGTTTTTGGGAAGCAGTTCGTTCAGAATGGACAGGGCCGAGCCCATAAGTCCGCCCGGATTGCCACGCAGGTCTATGATAAGCCGGTCGCAGTGGTTCTGCGACTGCATCTTGTTCACCAGATTCAGGAATTCGGCATAGGTGGTGCGCGAGAAGTTGCCTATTTTAATGTAGGCAATGCGGTCGTCTATCACATACGAGGCATCCACGCTGTTCACGGGAATGTCGTCGCGCTCCAGCACGTAGGTGAGTATGTCGGGTTCGCCCCGCCGCTTTACACCTACACTTACCTTGGTGTGTTTTTTGCCGCGCAGCGTCTTCATTACCAGGTCGTTGTTTATCTTCTTGCCGGTAAACACGCTGTCGTCGATGGCAACTATGCAGTCGCCGGCGCGCATACCGGCTTTCTCGGCCGGGCCGTTGCTCACCACCGAAATCACGCGCACCGTGTCTTCGCGGATGTTGAACTGAATGCCCACGCCACTGAACGAGCCGTCCATCTCTTCGTCGGCCTTGGCCATTTCTTCTTTGGACAGATAGGTGGAGTGGGGGTCGAGTTCGCCTACTATAAGCGGCATCATTTTTTCCACGATGGCCTTCTGGTCCACGTCTTCCACATAGCGGGTGCCTATGAGGTTCAGCAGCGCGTCCATCTTGTTCAGGCTGACGGTGGTCTTGACGTTGACGCGCCGCTTGTTGGTGAGTTGGAACACCGCGTTGCCCAGCATTACGCCCAGAATGGCACAGGCCACCACATACAGTATATTTTTGACAAAAGGTTTCATAAAGTTCAGTCGGTCAGATGGTTCTTGTCGATAAAATCAACCTGGATGCCGGCCCGTTCAAGCAAATCCAGGCCGTCCATAATGCGATAGGGCTCGCCATACACCACGCGCCGTATGCCCGCCTGGATAATAAGCTTGGCGCATTCGATGCAGGGACTGGCCGTAATGTAGATGGTGGCGCCCTCGCTGCTGTTGTGCGACCGCGCCACCTTGGTTATGGCATTGGCTTCGGCGTGCATCACGTAGGGCTTGCTCTTGTTCTCGTCGTCTTCGCAGATGTTCTCGAACCCGGCGGGCGTGCCGTTGTAGCCGTCCGAAATAATGCGGTTGTCCTTTACTATGAGCGCACCCACCTGACGGCGGACGCAATAGGAATTCTCGGCCCAGATAAGGGCCATACGCATATAGCGCTTGTCCAGTGCGGCTTGTTTTTTCTCGTCCATTTTGGGAGGTTGAATGTCCTTATTTAATCCCGTTGTGCCTGAGCAGGGCATCGATGGTGGGTTCCTGCCCGCGGAAGCGTTTGTACAGTTCCATTGCCTCGGCCGTGTTGCCCTTCGACAGAATGTTCTCGCGGAACGAGGCAGCGCGCTCGGTGTCGAACAGCCCGTTTTCGGTGTAGTGGTCGAAGGCGTCGGCCGCCAGCACTTCGGCCCATTTGTAGCCGTAGTATCCGGCTGCATAGCCGCCGCTGAACAGGTGGGTGAAGGTAGGCGCCATACAGCAGCTTTCGGGAATGGGCAGCAGGTCTACGCACTTCCAGGCCTCGGCTTCGAAGGCACGTATGTCGCCGTCGAAAGGCTTGGTAATGGTATGGCAGGCCATATCCAGGTAGCCAAAGCTAAGCTGACGGCAGCAGGCATAGGCCACGTTGAAGTTTTCGGCCTCTTTCACCTTGCGAATAAGATCGGCCGGAATGGGCTCGCCCGTCTGGTAATGGGCGGCAAATCCGTTCAGGAATTCCGGTTCGGCGGCCCAGTTTTCCATAATCTGCGAGGGCAGTTCCACAAAGTCGTGGGCTACGCTGGTGCACGACAGCGACGAATAGGTCACGTCGGACAATATGGCGTGCAGCCCGTGCCCGAACTCGTGCAGGAAGGTGTTCACCTCGCCAAAGGTAAGCAGCGAAGGCTTGTCGGCCGTGGGCGGCGTAAAGTTCATAGTCAGCGTAACGAAGGGCCGCTGGTCCTTGTTCTGCGAACGGATGTCGCTCATCCAGGCGCCGGCGCGTTTGGTGTCGCGCGGGAAGAAATCGGTGTAGAGCACGGCCAGGAAACGCCCGTCGGCATCGAACACCTCGTAGGCATCCACGTTCTGGTCCCACACCTGTATTTTGGTGTTCTTTTTAAAGGTAATGCCATACAGGCGGGTGGCCAGTCCGAACACGCCGCCCTTGACCTTTTCCAGTTCGAAGTAGGGGCGCAGCATTTCGTCATCCAGGTCGTACTGGATGGTTTTCATTTTGTTGGAATAGTACGACATATCCCAAGGCATCAGGGCCACGTTGGTGCGCTCGTAGCCGCGCATGAACCCGCGTACGGCCGCCATTTCGGCCTTGGCGGCGGGCAGGTAGGCTTCCTGCAGCTGGTCCAGCAAGTGGTAGACGGCCTGGTTGTTGTGGGCCATTTTGCGGCGCAGCTGATACGAGGCAAAATCGGGATAGCCGAACAACTTGGCAATGGCCAGCCGGGTGTTCATTATCTCCTTTATGTTCTGCGTGTTGTCGAATTCGCCGCCGTAGGCCCGCTGCATATAGGCGTGGTACATTTCCTTTCGCAGCTCGCGGCTGTCGGCATATTTCAGGACGGCTCCGTAGCAGGGTGCCGACAGGTTCAGAATCCATCCCTCCAAACCCTTGGCCTTGGCTCTTTCGGCCGCGGCCGTCAGCTGGCTTTCGGGAATGCCGCTCACCAGGGCCGGGTCGGTTATGTGCTTGGTATAGGCGTTGGTGGCCTTGAGGGAATTCTGTCCGAAAGCCATCGTGAGCGAGCTGAGTTTGCTCGTAAGCTGGCGGTATGTGTCGCGGTCGGCTCCCTGGAGCGTGGCACCGCTGTCCAGGAATCCTTCGTAGGTTTCCTCGGTAAGGCGCATCTGCTCGGGCGTCAGCCCCAAATCATTGCGCTGGTCGTACACGGCCTTTACCCGCTGGAACAGCTGTTCGTTCAGGTTTATGTTGTTGAAGTGTTCCGACACGAGCGGCGTCACCTGCTTTTGCACGGCCATCAGTTCGTCGGTCATTTCGCTGTTGGTAAAAGTGCCGTACACAGCGTACACGCGGTCTATCATTTCGCCCGAGCGGTCGAGTGCCTCGATGGTGTTGGCAAAGGTGGGGGCGGCAGTGTTGCCGGCAATGCGGGCAATTTCGGCATCGTGCTGCCGGAAGGCCTCCTGGAAGGCCGGCAGGAAATGCTCGGTTTTCACCTGGGCAAAGGGCGGTGTCTGACGATAGGTTTTGTACTTTCCGAAGAACGGATTGGCGGCCTGGGCTCCCAGGGCTGCGGCGATAGCGTTCATAAGCAGAAAATGTCGGACGTTCATTGGAACTATTTGTAGTTATTGAAGCGCAAAATTAGCATAAGTTCCGGAAAACCTCCGTACATTTGTGGCCGAATAAATATACAAGGAATATGAGTTTTGACATTCGCGAAGTAACGGGGGCTTTCGTGGCCTTGTTTGCCATTCTGGATATTGTAGGGTCTATTCCAATCATCATAGACCTTCAGGAGAAAACCGGTAAGATCCCGGCTATGAAGGTGTCGGTCATCTCGCTGCTGATGCTGCTCATCTTCTACTTTGTGGGCGACATAATCCTTAAGTTGTTCGGCGTGGACATCCAGTCGTTTGCCGTGGCCGGTTCCATAGTGATTTTTGCCGTGGGCGTGGAAATGATTTTCGGCATTACCATATTCAATTACAACGATTCGCCCAAGGGAATGTCGACCATTGTGCCGCTGGTGTTTCCGCTCATCGTGGGCGCCGGTTCGTTCACCACGCTGCTGTCGCTCAAGGCCGAATACCAAACCATAAACATTCTGGTGGCGCTGTTTGCCAACATTGCGGTTATTTATCTGGTACTCAAGTCTATTTCGTTCGTGGAAAAGATATTGGGGCAGGGCGGCATCTACATTATCCGCAAATTCTTCGGCATAATTCTGCTTACCATTGCCGTAAAGCTGTTTGCCAACAACGTCGGGAGTCTGTTCTGATGTTTCGGGCGACGCCGTCGGTTTTTTAACAGGACGGTTCCCGTTTTCCCAAAGGCCAGTGTAGCTTCTCTGGCGGTTTCTGTTTTTGAGGGGGAAGCACTTGAGCAGGAAAACGGATACCGGGAGTTTTCCCCGGCGGTTGTTGTTTTCGGCGGACGCCTCAGCGGAATACGATGTCGCGTATTACCCGGTGCCCGACGGCCTCGTTCAACTTGTTCACGAAGCTTTTCCGCATAATCATCAGTTCATTCCGCACAATGGCCGAACTGACGTGCATCGTAAGTATGCCCTTTTCGATGTGCAGGTTGCCGGTTTTTTCGGCCAGGGCCGTTCCCACCACTTGGGGCCACATATCCATAAGCCGTATTTCGTACAGCCGGTCGGACAGGTGGTTCTCGTCCAGGAATTGGTCCACTACCTGATTGATGGTTTGCGAGTTGCGTCGGAGCATAGCGGAATCAGCCGTGAGAGGAATCGGTATCGATGAGGTCGATTTCTCCGTTTTCTATATGGAACATTTTATGGGGCAGTCCGCTTTGCAGCAGCGCCTGGCGAAAATGGTCGGAATGGGTGTCGGTAATGAACGTCTGCCCGAAATTGCTGCGGCTCACCACCGACACGATGCGGTCTACCCGCGTACTGTCCAGTTTGTCGAACAAATCGTCGAGCAACAGAATGGGCTGGCGGTGGGTGGCCTGCTGCAAAAAGTCGTACTGGGCCAGCTTCATAGCAATAAGGCAGGTCTTGTTCTGCCCCTGCGAGCCCTCGCGCTTTATGGGGAATCCGTCCAACGTTATGTCCAAATCGTCCTTGTGAATGCCGTGCGTGGTGTAGCCTATCACTTTGTCGCGCCAGCGCTTTTCGCGGAGCTGGTCCAGCAGCGGGCCCGCTTCCAGTTGCGAACGGTATTCCATCCCGACGCTTTCCTGTCCGCCCGAAATATCCTGGTAATACCGCTGGAACACAGGAATGAAGGCATTTATGAAATCGGTACGCAGGCGGTAGATGAGTGCGGCGGCCTCCGACATAGGTTCTTCGTAGATTTCGTAGAGCGAATCGTCGAAATGGCGTTCGGCATCGTCGCGCAGCAGGGCGTTTCGCTGTTTCAGGGCCTCGTTGTAGGCCACCAGCGCCTGCATATAGGGTTTGTCGTATTGCGAAATGGCCATATCCATAAAGCGGCGGCGTTCTTCGCTGCCTTCGCGGATAAGTTCTTCGTCGGCGGGCGATACCATTACCAGCGGCATCTGCCCAATATGGTCCGACAGGCGCTCGTAGGCCTTTTTGTCGTGCTTGAACACCTTTTTCTGGCGGGGTTTCAGTCCGCAGTAGAACTCGGTCTGGCGCTCGCCGTCCACGTACTGGCCCTGCAGCATCATAAAATCGGCTCCGTGGAGCAGGTTCTGGCTGTCGATAGGGCAGGAATGGCTCTTGCAGAAACTCAGGTAATACACAGCGTCGAGGAAATTGGTTTTTCCTTGGCCGTTGCGTCCCGACAGGCAGTTGAGCCGCGGCGAGAATTCCACCGTGGCTTCGCGGATGTTCTTGAAGTTCAGTACAGACAGTTTCTGCAGGTACATACCTTATATATTTGCGGCAAAGGTATAAATTTTTCGGGTGGAAATTTTTTCATCTATGGAATTGATGTACTTTTGCGGGCTAATTGACAACAGACTAAAAACTAAAATTATGGCCAATACGAAACCCCAACCCAAACAAGGAGAAGTTGAAAACGTGAGCGAAGCCCTGTCGCGTTCCGAACAGTTTATCGAAAAGAACCAGAAGACGCTTCTTTGGATTCTCGTTGCCATCTTCGTGGTGGTTGCCGGCATTCTGCTGTATGTGAACAATTACGTGGCTCCCAAGGAAAAGGCCGCTCAGACGCAGATTTTCAAGGGAGAGCAATATCTTGCCGTCGATTCTTTTGCGCTGGCCCTGAACGGCGACGATATGGACTACATCGGTTTCGAGGCCATTGCCAAACAGTATAAGGTTACCCGCACCGGCCGCCTGGCCAATGCCTATATGGGCCTGTGCTACAAGGGAATGGGCGACTACGAACTGGCTGCCAAGTATCTGGCCAAGGGTGCAGGCAAGGATATGATCGCCAGCCCCGCGCTGACGGGCGCCGCCGGCGATTGCTACGTGGAACTGGGCAATGCCGCCAAGGCTGTTTCCTATTTCGAGAAGGCCGCCAAGGGTGGCAACTCTATGCTGGCTCCCATTTATCTTATGAAGGCTGGTCTGGCTTACGAATCGCTGGGCCAGTACGGCAAGGCGCTCAAGGCCTACGAAACCATCAAGGCCGAATATCCCAATTCGGTAGAAGGCTCTGACATAGACAAATACATTGCCCGCGCCAAGCTTGCCAAGTAAGCGCGCCGCGTAAGCGATTCTCTTTGAATGGCCACCCGAAATCTTTCTGAATTCAATCCGGAAATGCTTCCGGATGCCAGTGGTATGTCGTTCGACATCGTGGTGTCGGAATGGAACGACCAGGTGACGCGCCGCCTGCTCGAAGGGGCACAGGCCTGCCTGCTGGAGCAGCACGTCGAAAAGGAAAACATCCACGTGTATTGGGTGCCGGGCAGTTTCGAGCTGGTGTATGCAGCCGCCCGCTTGCAAAACTACGGCAATTCCGATGCCATTATTGCGCTGGGGAGCGTAATAAGAGGCGGCACACCGCATTTCGATTATGTGTGTCAGGGAGTTACGAACGGTATTTCGTCGCTGAACGCCCAAGGCAACGTGCCGGTTATTTTCGGTCTGCTCACCACCGACGATTTGCAGCAGGCGCTCGACCGAGCCGGCGGCAAATACGGCAACAAAGGAGTGGAGGCCGCCCGTACCGCCATCGAGATGGCCGGTTTCCGCCAGGCGGTTTCGCGGTAGGTCTTCCGCCGTAAAAAATCTTTCTTACAGAAAATCGTGAGAGTCCCGGAGTTATTCAAACTTCCGGCCCACGGGCTGTACATCCACCGGGGAAAGAAGGTGATGCTGTAAATTCTTCGGTTGTTACAATTCCAGTTCCAACCCCAGGCGGGAACGGAATTCGGTAAGTTCGGGATATTTTTCCTGCAATTCCCTAAGTTGGTCCTGCGGCAGCAGGGCCAGTTTTTTTTCTTCGCCTTCGGTAATGCGCACCGACAATTCAACGTGCGAATTGTGCAGGGTGTTCCTAAGGTGGCGTTCTATTTGCGGAACGACTTCCTTTAGGCGGGCCTCCATATTGGGGTGAAAGACGGAAATCTCGAAGTGGGTGTCGGAGATTTTTTCGGGAGCCTCGGCCAGAATGGCGTTGCGCAATTGGGGGTCGTCGGTAAAGGTTTGGGCCGCGTATTCGTTCAGGACCTTGGTGAGCGTCTCGGCCGTAAAGGGCGTGTTTTCCTCGGGCTGTCTGGCGGTTTGTTCCTGGTCCTGTGCAGTGTTTTCCTGTGCGCGTTTTTTGAGCGACAGGGTGACGGGCATTTTACCGGGTAGGGGCTTTGCGGTGGGTTGTGCAGCTGGCGTTTGAGCTGTTGGCGCGGGCGTTTGGACAGCGGGTTGCGAGGTTTGCGCCGGCGTTTGCGCGTCAGGCATTTGAAGTGTTTGCGCGGGTGTTTGGTTTGCCGAAGCCTGCGTGGCGGGCGTCTGAATGGTCGCAGACGTGAGTGTGCTTGATGGAGCAGAAGCAGCACCCAGGGCCGCTGCGGTAGCCGAAACTTGTTGTGCGGTGGCTTGGGCCGAAGCTTGTTGTGCGGCGGCCGAAGTTGTTCCCGAGGTGGAAGCGCCAGCCGTAGTTCCCGCCGGCCCCGAAGCAATGGTAAGCGGCCCCTTGCCGCCACCGGGCACCGGGTCGCCCACGCAAAGGCGGATAAGGCAGAGTTCCACCAGCAGCCGTTTGTTGCGGCTCTGATTGTATTGCAGACTGCATTCGTTGGCCAGCTTGAGGGCGTAGACCAAATAGGAGAAATCGCAGGCCGCCGCCTGCTGCTGGTATTGGGCACGGATGTCGTCGCTTACCTCGAGCAGCTTTACGGTGCCGGGATTCTTGCACACCATCAGGTCGCGCAGGTGAGCGCACAGCCCGCCTATGAAATGCATTCCCTCGAATCCCATATTCAGGATTTCGTCGAACAGCAGCAGCGCGCGGGCGGTGTCGTGGGCCAGGAAGGCCTCCACCAATTTGAAGTAGTAATCGTAGTCGAGTACGTTCAGGCAGTCGATGGCCCCCTTGTAGGTGATTTTTCCCTCGCCGAAACTGGCCACCTGGTCGAATATGGACAGGGCGTCGCGCATACCGCCGTCGGCCTTCATAGCAATGATGTTCAGCGCCTGGGGCTCGTAGGCGATGCCCTCCGATTCGGCCACGTATTTAAGGTTGCCTTGAATGTCGTTTATGCTTATGCGGTGGAAATCGTAAATCTGGCAGCGCGACAGTATGGTGGGAATAATCTTGTGCTTTTCGGTGGTGGCCAGGATGAATATGGCATAGGCCGGCGGTTCTTCCAGCGTCTTAAGGAAGGCATTGAATGCCGCCGTCGACAGCATATGCACCTCGTCTATGATGTACACTTTGTATTTGCCCAGCACCGGCGGAATGCGTACCTGCTCCACCAGCGAACGGATGTCGTCTACACCGTTGTTGGAGGCGGCGTCCAGCTCCACGATGTTGAGCGAGCGCTGCTCGTTGAACGAACGGCACGACTCGCATTCGTTGCAGGCCTCCCCGTCGTGGGGATTCATACAGTTTATGGTTTTGGCAAAAATGCGGGCGCAGGTGGTTTTGCCTACACCCCGGGGGCCGCAGAACAGGTAGGCGTGTGCCAGCTTGTCGTTCTTGATGGCATTTTGAAGGGTGGTAGTAAGTGCGCCTTGGCCCACCACCGACATAAAGGTGTCGGGGCGGTACTTTCGGGCCGAAACTAAATAGTTATCCATCGATATTGTCTTATAGGAGTGCAAACATACGCAAAACCTTCCGTTTTGCCACTTGGCAGATAAAAATCGGGGCCGAATATTTTTGTGCGGGAAATGTTGCGGGAATTGTGATACCTTTGCCCGACAAATAGAAGTTCCGATGGGCAAGGTAAAAGACATCTGGCTGAAAATCAAACCCTACATTCCCAACAGATACCTGTTGGCCATTGGCATTTTCTGCCTGCTTATGCTGTTTGCCGGCAAAGACAACCTGATCCATCGGTTCCGGTACAACCGCGAGGCCCGCGAACTGAAGCGCGAAATACGTCGCTACGAGGCTCAGCGCGACCAGGCGGCCGAACAGTTGGAAGACCTGCGTCTGGGCACCCAGGAATTGGAGAAGATAGCCCGCGAACAGTATTATATGCACGCCCCCGACGAGGACGTTTTCATTTTGGAAGACAGATAGCCTTGCGGCGGAAGGCCCTTTCCAGACTGCTTCTGGCTCGGAAAACAATGGCCACCGCCCTGATAACAAATCCCTTGGTCCTAAGTCAGCACTAAGTTCAATGAGCAACAAGCAGTCCCATACCGTTCAGAGCAGTCCGTCGGACGGAAAGAAGTTCCCGAAATTCTTCGCGGCAGGTCCGTCGGACGGAAAAAAATTCCCGAAATCCGTGGCAGCAGAATCGTCGGACGGAAAAAAGTTTCGCAAAACCCCGACGTCGGGCCGGCCGGCCGACGACAGACTTCGAACCTCCCCGGCCGCAGAAACCAGCGTGTTGGACGTGGTAATGTATTTGCTGGCGGCCCTGCTGCTTATAGGTTCCATTGTGCTGTTTATGGAAAACATAGCGTCGTGGGCGCCGTATACCTTTATGGCCGGCGCGGTGCTCTACCTGTTGTACCATTTGCGGAACGCCTATCGCGGCAACGACTTCCGTCTGAAGCGGCTCAACCGGCTGTTTGCCCTGAACATAATACTGCTGGCGGCCAGTGCCTGGCTTATGTACGTGGGAAACAATTCCTTTATGGTGCTTATGCTGCTGGCGGCCCTGCTGGAATTCTATCGCAGCTGGCGCTCGGCGCAGTACCTTAAGGATACTTCGGAAGAGTAATCAAACCGTAGCCGCGGCAATGAACTGCCTGCGCAGGATGTCGCTTATGCCCATTTCGGTGCGGAACATCGTAAGGACGTCGCCCCAGCGTTCCTCTATGGTGCGGAAGGCGGCGCGGATAAACCGCGGCTCGGCCTTGTCGGCGTGATACACCGTAATGGCGTCGCCCGGGCACCATTTGAACAGCGTTATCAGCACGGCATCCTTGAGCGCCTTGAACCGATAGGCACGGCCGCCCATTTCGTAGTCTTTTTCCACGGTGCGGCGGTCGGCGCCCAAAAGGGCCAGCACCAAGGCACTCACGGCTCCGGCGCGGTCTTTCCCTTGCGAACAATGAAACAAGGTGGCCTTGCCCTCGACGGCATTGTGTATTATAATGTGCAACACGCGGCAGATCTGCTCCACGCAGTATTTGTCGGCCATTACGCCCGAATATACCTTTTCCATATCGGGAATGGCGGCGTGGATGGCCTTTCGGTTCCACGTATGCTTTATGTAGCGGCCTATGTCGGAGCCCGTTTCCTTGGTAATGCCTATGGCCTTTTCGCGGAACACGGGAATGTGCACATATTCCACACCTTCTATTATTGCATCGGGTTTTTCGTCCACTTCCAAGGGGGTGCGCAGGTCTATCACGGTGGCCAGGCGCACGTCGGTGCGCAGGCGTTCGCAGTCGTCGGCCGTCACGGCGTGGAGCGAGTCGCTGCGCAGGATAAGTCCGTGGCGGGTTACTTTGCCGTCGGCCAGGGCTATGCCGCCCATATCGCGCAGGTTCTTAAGTCCTTTTATTTTCATATCGGGAGGGTTCCGGGGTTTCCCGGACGGCGTGTGCCGGGGTTCCCGAATTGCGGTCGCGAAGATAGAAATAAATTTTATTGTTATTTTTGGCGAGTTAAAAACCCAAAAGATATGGTCTACTTGTTCATTATCAACGGTCGCGAGGACAAAGCCTTCATCGGCGATGAAATCCGCCGGCAAATCTCGTCCATCCAGGACGCTCCCACGTGTGAATACTACATTACCCGCTGCGAAGGCGATGCCACCGAGTATGTGGCAGACCACGCCCAGGCCCATCCCGAGGCAGAGTACTGCTACGTGGCCTGCGGCGGCGACGGCACCATCTGCGAAGTGGCTTCCGGTATGGCCAAGGCCTGCCAGGAAAATCCGGCCGTCAAGGATAAATACCTGGCCGTGATGGCATATGGCAGCGGCAACGACTTTGTGAAATACTATCCCGGGCACGACTTCAAGAGCGTCGAAAAACTGTTTGCCGCCACGCGGAGCCGCATAGACATTATGAAGGTGAACGACCGCTACAGCATAAACGTCACCAACTTCGGATTCGACTCGGTGGTGGGCCACGTGGGCGGTGTGCTGGCCTCGAAAGGCTGGAAGAACCCCTATCGCTTCGGCATTGTGGCGGCCATTCTTACCGGTCGGTTCAATCGCATAAACGTCCAGGCCGACGACGAGACAATAGGTCGCAATCTGCTGCTTTGCACGCTGGCCAACAACCATTATGTAGGCGGCGAGTTCTTCTGCGCCCCGCGGGCCAAGAACGACGACGGCCTGATAGACGTATGCCTTATCCGCACGATGAGTCTGATGAAATTCCTCCAGATTCTGCCCGTCTACACCGCCGGTAAGCATTTCGACGACGCGCGTTTCGAAAAGAAGATTGTGTACCGTCAGGCCAAAAAGGTAACGGTGAGCTCGAAAAAGAGCATCTATCTGTGCCTGGACGGCGAAATGCTGGCCGGTACCTGCTTCAACATCGAAATACTTCCCGGCCAGATTGGCTTTATGATACCGTAGGGCGGTGCCTGCCGTTTTCACGTCAGGTGTTGGGCGCGCCGGTATTCGCGGGGCGACTTGCCTATAACCTTGGTGAACAGGCGCGAGAAGTAGTATGGGTCGGCAATGCCCACCTTGTAGCAGATCTGGTTTATTTTCATAGAGGTTTCGTCCACTAATGGATACTGCGCTATGTACAGATTCAACAAGCCCTTCATTTATTTTATCTGCCTGGTTTCGGCTATGGGCGGCCTCCTGTTCGGGTACGACTGGGTGGTGATCGGCGGAGCAAAGATTTTCTACGAAGACTTTTTCGGCATAGGCGGCAACAACCTGCTCATAGGCTTGGCTACCAGCATTGCATTGGCCGGCTGTATGGTGGGCGCGCTTTCCGTCGGAGCCCTGGCCGACCGCTTTGGCCGCAAGCCGTTGCTCATACTGGCGGCATTTATTTTTGTGGTATCGTCCATAGGCACCGGGGCGTTCAACAGCTTCGGCTGGTTTCTGGCGGCGCGTTTTGTGGGCGGCATAGCCATTGGCACGGCCAGCGGTCTGAGTCCTATGTACATAGCCGAGGTGGCTCCCACGAGCATACGGGGCAAACTGGTCACCTTGAACCAGCTCACCATTGTCATAGGTATTTTGGCCGCGCAGGTGGTGAACTGGCGCATTGCCGGCACGCACGGCCTGGAATGGAACGTGGCCAGCGGTTGGCGTTGGATGTTCTGGGCGACGGCCTTCCCGGCGGCGGTCTTCCTGGTGCTGGCCTTTTTTATCCCCGAAAGTCCCCGTTGGCTGGCGTTGGTCGGCAGGAACGAGCCTGCCCGGGCCACCTTGGCCAAAATAGGCGGACAGGACTATGCCGCCGACGAAATGTCGGAATTTGAAAAAAACCGCGCGGAATCGGCCGGCCAGGAACAGGGCGGGCTCAGGCTTCTCTTTGGCAAGCCCTTCCACAAGGTGCTGCTGCTGGGTTGTATCGTGGCCTTTTTCCAGCAATGGTGCGGCACCAACGTCATATTCAACTATGCGCAGGAGATTTTCCAGAGCGCGGGTTACGATGTCGACAATACCTTTATTAATATAGTCATTACCGGCATTGCCAATCTGGTGTTCACCTTTGTGGCGCTGTTTACGGTGGAGAAACTGGGACGTCGGGCGCTTATGTTGATCGGAGCCGGCGGCCTGGCGGGAATCTACCTGATTCTGGGCGCCTGTTACTTTTTCCACGTACAGGGGGTGTTTATGGTAATTCTGTGTGTGCTGGCCATTGCCTGCTATGCTATGACGCTGGGGCCCATCACCTGGGTGCTCATTTCGGAAATATTTCCAGGACGGGTGCGCGCCGTGGCCGTGGCTGTGGCTACGTCGGTGCTTTGGATAGGCAGTTTTACGCTTACGCTGTCGTTCCCCCTGTTAAACGCGGCGTTGGGCACCAGCGGCACGTTCTGGATATATACCGCCATCTGTGTGGCAGCCCTGGCCTATTTTGTAAAGACGCTTCCCGAAACCAAGGGAAAGTCGCTTGAACAACTCGAAAAAGAATTGGTGAAATAATATGGTAAAAGCCTGGAAGGAAAAGGTGGTCATCCCCACCTACGAAATAGGTAAGCCCGAGAAGAATCCCATATTTCTGGAAAAGCGGGTGTACCAGGGAAGCAGCGGTGTAGTGTATCCCTATCCGGTAATTGAGTCTATTTCCAACGAGAAGACCGACCACGAATACGAGGCGGTGTATCTGGAAAACGAGTACTTGAAAATAATGATACTGCCCCAGCTGGGTGGTCGCGTGCAGCGTGCCTACGACAAAATTGCCCGGCGCGACTTTATCTATTACAACCGGGTGATAAAGCCGGCGCTGGTGGGCCTGGCCGGCCCGTGGATAAGTGGCGGCATCGAGTTTAACTGGCCGCAGCATCACCGCCCGAGCACCTTCCTGCCCGCCGACTGTACCATAGAGGAAAACGCCGACGGTAGCGTCACGGTGTGGTGCTCCGAGCGCGAGCAGATGTTCCACCAAAAGGGAATGGCTGGCTTCACCCTGCGCCCGGGCTGCGCTTATCTGGAAATAAAAGGCGTGGTGTATAACCCCACTGAAACCCCGCAGACTTTTCTTTGGTGGGCCAACCCGGCCGTAAAGGTAAACGACCGATACCAGAGCGTGTTCCCGCCAGATGTCAACGCTGTGTTCGACCACGGCAAGCGTGCGGTGAGCACCTTTCCCATAGCTACCGGCGTGTATTACAAGATGGACTACAGCGCCGGCGTGGACATTTCCAACTACAAGAACATATTTGTGCCCACCTCGTATATGGTGGCCAAGTCGGACTTCGATTTCGAGGGCGGATACGAGAACGATACCCACGCCGGAATGCTCCACGTGGCCGACCACCGCTTCAGCCCCGGCAAGAAGCAGTGGACCTGGGGCAACGGCGATTTCGGCCGTGCCTGGGACCGCAACCTGACCGACGACGACGGCCCCTACATAGAGCTGATGGCCGGTGTGTATACCGAGAACCAGCCCGACTTCAGCTGGCTGATGCCTTACGAGGAAAAGTCGTTCGTGCAGTACTTCTTTCCCTATCGCGAGTTGGGTGTGGTGAAACAGGCCAGCAAAGATCTGGTGCTGAATCTGCTGCCCGCCGCCGACGGGCAGGTAAGGGTGATGGCCTATGCCACCTCGCGCCAGGAGTGCAGGATTTTGCTGCGTACGGCCGATGGCCGCCAACTGCTCGCCGACGAAAAAACGCTCTCTCCCGAGGAAATATACGACAGGACGATGCCGCTGGGCGACGTCCCGTTCGACAGTCTTGAATTAGTGGTTAATGAACTGGTGTGCAAGGCCTCCCAGGGGCGGGACGCGGAAGTGCCCGCCCCGGCCGAGGCTGCGCTCAGACCCGACGAGATCCAGACCAACGAGCAATTGTATCTGACAGGCCTTCATCTGGAACAATACCGCCACGCCACCTGGAGTGCGCTGGATTACTACGAGGAAGCTCTGCACCGCGATCCGCAGGACGTATGCTGCAACAATGCCGTGGGTCTGTGGTATGTGCGACGCGGGCGCTTCGCAAAGGCGGAACCCTATCTTCGTACGGCCGTCGGTGTGTTGCAGAAGCGCAATCTGAACCCTTACGACGGTGAACCGCTGTACAACCTGGCACTTTGCCTTAAATATCAAGGCCGGCTTGACGAGGCCTACGACTGGTTCTACAAATCCACTTGGAACGCCGCCTGGCAGGACGCCGGCTATTTTGCCTGTGCCCAGATAAGCGCCGCCAAGGAGCAGTGGGACCGGGCGCTTTGGGAGGTGGACCATTCCCTGTATCGCAACTGGCACAACCACAAGGCCCGCGCGCTTAAGGCCGCCGTGCTGAGGCATCTGGGCCGTGTGGCCGAAGCCCTGTCGCTGTGCGAGGAATCACTCAAGATAGACCGCTTCAACTACGGTTGCCGTTTCGAGGAATTGCTCTGCGGCGGCGGCGACCAGGCTGAGCTTACCGACTTGATGCGCGGCTGCAGCCACAACTACGACGAACTGGCGCTGGACTACCGGGCGGCCGGCCTGGACGACGAGGCAGGAAGGGTGTGGACCCTGGCACAGGCGGAGGGCGCCGTGAGCATAATGAGCTACTATTATTGGGGCCGCTACGACCAAGCCGCCTCCTCCGACCCGGCTTACGCCTTCCCCAACCGGCTCGAGGCGGTGATTGCCTTGCAACAGGCACCCGAAACCGACGCCAGGGCCCCATATCTGTTGGGCAACCTCTATTACGACAAACGTCAATACGAGCTGGCCATAGCTGCGTGGGAGCAGTCGGCAAAGACCGACCCGACCTTCCCCACCGTGCACCGAAACCTGGCTCTGGCCTATTACAACAAACTTCACGACGGCCAAAAAGCGGTGGAGGCCATCGAGGAGGCCTTCCGTCTGGACCCGACCGACAGCCGCATTTTGATGGAACTGGACCAGTTGTACAAAAAACTGGGCTATCCTGCACAGCGGCGGCTGGACCATCTGCGCAAATATCCTGCCTTGATTGCCGAGCGGGACGACTTGGTGCTGGAAGAGATAACCCTGCTCAATCAGCTCGGCCGCTGCCGGGAGGCAATGGAAAAGCTCGACGCCCACCTGTTCCATCCGTGGGAGGGTGGCGAAGGCAAGGTGCCTGCCCAATACCAGTATGCCCGCGTGGAACTGGCCAAACAGGCAATGGCCGAAGGCCGTCCCGCCGAGGCGGTGAAGCTGCTCGAGGAATGCCTGGTGTATCCGCCCCATTTGGGCGAAGGCAAGCTGTATGGTGCTCAGGAACAAGACTTTTACTATTTTCTGGGTCTGGCTTGGGAGCAGGCGGGCGATACCGGGAAATCCAAAATCTGCCTGGAGAAGGCCGCCCAGGGAAAGCTGCAGCCAGCCACGGCGCTCTATTACAACGATGCCAATCCCGAAAAAATTTATTACCAGGGGCTGGCGCTGGCCAAGCTGGGCCGCAAACCCGAGGCAGCCGGCCGGTTCCGTTCGCTGGTTGAATTCGGGTCGAAGCATCTGGACGACCATATTGTGATGGACTATTTCGCGGTGTCGTTGCCCGACCTGGCCATTTGGGAAGAGGATCTGGACCGGCGCAACCGTTCCAACTGCGAATATCTTATAGAACTCGGACAAAAAGGACTTAAAAGCTTATGAAAACCATTGCGACCACATTGTTATCTGTGCTTATGCTGGCTTCGTGTTCTACCCGGGCCACTGGAAATTATCCCGAACAGAAGCCTATCCGCGAATCCGAGCCGGTTTCCTGTGTCCACGGCGGCGACATTTCGATGCTTACCCTGGTAGAGGACAACGGTGGGAAATACTATTGGGACGGGGTGCAGGCCGACTGTGTAAAAGGATTGGCCGCCAACGGGTTCGACATAGTGCGTCTGCGGCTGTATAACGATCCCGGGAATCCCTCGTATACGCCCTCCAAACGGCTACCGAAAGGGTATCAGGACCAAGCCGACATTCTGCGTCTGGCCCAGCGGGCCAAAGCCGAGGGCCTGCAGATAGAGCTCACGTTCCATTACAGCGACTACTGGACCAACGGCGGCCAGCAGGTAAAGCCGCACGACTGGAGCAACCTTAGCGGGCAGGAACTCGAGCAGGCCGTGTACGATTTCACCTGTCAGTTCCTGGGTAAGATGAAGAACCAGGGCACCCTGCCCGAATACATTTCGCTGGGCAACGAAAGCCAGGCCGGCATACTATATCCCGACGGTTCGGTGGACAACATCTCGACGCTTTGCGCCTTGTACAATGCAGGGGCAAAGGCTTGCCGTGAGATGGCGCCCGAGGCCCGCATCATAATCCACAGCGACGACGGCGGCAACCTGAGCAAGTACCAGTGGCTGTATTCCCAGCTGAAGAGCGTGGACTACGACATAATAGGCACCTCGTATTACCCTTTCTGGACGGGCAAGAACGTGTCGCAGTTCATCTCGTTTGCCGAAAAAATATCGGCCGAGATGGACAAGGACATAATGATTATGGAAACAGGCTATGCCTGGAATCCCACCTTGCCGTCGGGCTGGCCCGGACAGCTGCAGCACAACAAGCCCTACACGGAAATGACGCCGCAGGGACAGCTTGACTTTATGAATGAACTGTTCGCAGCCATCGACAATTCGGACAAGTGCCGGGTGGTGGGCGTGCTGTACTGGGATCCCATCTTTATCGAGGCGGGCGATGCCGGCTGGGAAACCGGCGGCGACAATGTGGTGAGCAACACCACGCTGTTCGACTTCGAGGGCAATGCCCTTCCAGTTTTCGATGCATTCCGAAACCATTGACAAGAGCATTCCCAAGCAAGCAATTAAAGCTTTTGGAACCCATTGATTCAAACAATACGAAAATACCGATTGAGACTTGACGAGATAATCGATTAATGCTTTTGGAACCCATTGAACAGAATAATCCGAAACAACCGATTCATATATGAAAAAAACTTTGTCAATCCTTGCCGTGTCCGTGCTGGCGGCCGTTTCGGCTGCGGCACAGACGGCTTATACCATTGCGGCACCCGAAGTGCCGATGGAAATAAAGTCGGGCCACTTGGAGCAGGGCGGTACGGCTCCCGACGGCGGCAGTCTGGAAGTGAACAGCTTTTATCTGCTGCGCGACGGCCAGCCCTTCATTCCCGTGCTGGGCGAATTCCACTACAGCCGCTATCCGCGCGCCCAATGGGAGGAACAGCTGCTTAAAATGAAGTCCGGCGGCGTGAACACCGTGCCGTGCTACATTTTCTGGAACGTGCACGAGCCATATGAAGGTCGGTTCGACTGGAGCGGCAACAAGGACTTGCGGGCCTTTGTGCAGCTTTGCGGCTCGCTGGGGCTGGACGTGATTGTGCGCCTGGGCCCCTTCGACCACGGCGAGATGCGCAACGGCGGCCTGCCCGACTGGCTGTTTGCCAAGCCGCTCGAGGTGCGTTCCAACGATGTGAACTATCTGCACTATGCAGGGCTGCTGTACGACCAGATTGCGGCCCAACTGGAGGGACTCTACTACAAGGACGGCGGTCCCATAATAGGACTTCAGGTAGAAAACGAGCACCAGCATTCGGCCGCCAGCTGGGCCATAAGCTATCCCGGCGAGGCGGGCGACTACACCACGGCCACCTACGATGCTTCCATTACGATGGCCGGTGTCAGCGTGCAAGACAAATCCATCACTACCGCCGATCTGGGCGACCTGCATATGCAGACGCTGTTGGATATGGCCAAGGAACGCGGCATAGACGCCCCGCTTTGTACGGCTACCGGCTGGGGCAACGCGGCGGTGCTTGGCAACCGGGGCATTCCCGTAACGGCCGGGTATCCGTATCCTGTGTGGGGCGACGTGAATGCCAAGAGCGACTTCTGCACGTTCCGCGATCTGCACAAGACGCCCGACTATTCGCCCGTGCGCTACAATCCCGAAGACTATCCTTCGTTCAGCGTGGAGATGGGCGCCGGCATTCAGATAATCTACGATAAGCGGCCCGTCATAGATCCGCGCGGAGCCGAGGCGATGATAGTGCGTTGCCTGGGCGGCGGGGCCAATGCCATCGGCTACTATATGTATCAGGGCGGTTCGTCGCCGCTGGGCCCCGACGGAGAAAAGTTCCTCTCAGACGCCAATCCCAAGATTACCTACGACTTTCAGGCTCCGTTGGGCGAATACGGTCTGGAAAAGCCGGTGTACCGCTACCTGCGTCCGCTGCATTCCTTCCTGTCCTCGTTCGGCGACCGGTTGGCGCCTATGGAGACGGTGCTTCCCGACCAGGTGCCCTCGCGCGACGACCGCGACTGCCTGCGTTACTGCCTGCGCACCAAGGACGGCAGCGGATTCCTGTTTCTGGTTAATTTCCAGGACCACGACCCCGACCGTCACGCCTTCGATACCTCGGTAGAGGTGAAGTTGGCAGACGAAACCATTCGCATTCCGGTGCACCTGGCCAAGGACGAATGCGCCATCCTGCCGTTCAATATGCCGATGGGGAAGGTGGTGCTCAAATACGCCACGGCACAGCCGCTTATGCAGTTGGGCAGCACCTGGTTCTTCTTTGCGCCCGACGGAATGCCTTCGGAGTATGTGTTTGCCGACGGCCGCCGGGTAAAGGCCACTCCCGGATTTTCCAGCGCGTTCACTCATAAGGGCCAGAAAATAATCACGCTTACCGAGCAGCAGGCGCAGAATGCCTTCCGTATTGGCAGCCGCGTGCTATTCACCTCGGCCACCGTTATGGAAAAGGACGGTTCCGTGCAGCTGCTTAGTCTGGGGAATCCCGCCTTTGAATACACCTGGTCCGAGGACGGCCGGTTCAAGACCTATACCCGGCAGGTGGAGGCCGTGAATCCAACGCCCGATTGCCGCAAGGCCGGATCGCGTCGGCTGGCGGTGGACTTCGATAGGCAGAAGCCCTCGCAGGTGCACGAGTATTTCCTGTCGGTAGACTATACGGGCGACGTGGCTATGATGTTCCAGGACAACCGCCTGGCGGGCGACCACTTGTGGCAGGGCAACGGCCCGTGGGTAATAGGGCTCGACCGCTTTTCCGACGGCGGACCGCTCACCTTCTATTTCAGGCCGCTGCGGCCCGATGCGCCCTTCCTTGGTACGCTGCCGTCCCAGAACATTCCTTCGTTCGAAAACGGTCCCGTGCTCGACATAAGGGAAGTTAGGATTATTCCCGAATACCGGATAGACATTCAATAAGCCAGCCTTTTGGGCAAAAGGCGGGTTGAATACCCTGTACAACGGCGTGTTTTCCGCGTTTCTGAGCCTCTCACCGGGCTCTGGAGGCGGGACACGCCGTTGGACAATGTTTGTGTGACGTCGGCTTATTTCGCTTTTACCATATTGCGAAATATTGTTACTTTTGCGGCTTTAAGTAACTAACGCAATAAAATGAAGAGATTTGCCGAATACTCCCAACTGAACCTTTCCGAGGTAAACAAGGAAATGCTCGAAAAATGGGAATCCGAAGATTTGTTTCACCAGAGTACCGACCTGCGCGAGGGTTGTCCGTCGTTTGTATTCTACGAAGGACCGCCGTCGGCCAACGGTATGCCCGGCATTCACCACGTAATGGCGCGCAGCATAAAGGACACCTTCTGCCGCTACAAGACTATGAAAGGCTTCCAAGTGAAGCGCAAGGCCGGATGGGACACCCACGGCCTGCCCGTGGAACTGGGGGTGGAAAAGAAGCTGGGCATCACCAAGGAAGACATCGGCAAAAAGATATCGGTGGACGACTACAACCGCAACTGCCGCGAGGAAGTGATGAAATACACCCGCGAATGGACCGACCTCACCAAGAAGATGGGCTACTGGGTGGACTTGGAGAATCCCTACATCACCTACGACAACCGTTACAT
>R17__coassemble_173_pt1 | contig 49877 bp, 35 predicted proteins | sample R17__metabat2_high_PE_026 | metagenome-assembled genome bin R17
ATCGCCCACCGTGCAGATGGGGCGCTGCTGCCGGGCCTTCACCAGCAGGGCAGCCATACGGCCCGCCTGCGGCAGTTCGCCGTAGTCGCGGAAAATGCGGCAAAGTTCCTCCTGCGGGCAGTCGGCCAGCAGTTCGGCGGCCGTGCGGCCGGCGCGCTGGTTCATCCGCATATCCAGCACTTCGTCGTCGAAGCGGAAAGAAAAGCCGCGGGCCGCCTCGTCGAAGTGGTGGGAAGACACCCCCAAATCGCCCAGCAGCCCGTCTATCTGTGTTTCGCCGTGGTAGCGGAGAAAGTTTTTCAGATAGCGGAAATTGCCGTGGACAAACACCAGCCGCGGATCGGGCGGCACGTTGCGGAACACGTCCTGGTCTTGGTCGAAGGCGTAAAGGCGGCCCTTTTCGGACAGGCGTTCCAGAATGGCCCGGGAATGGCCGCCGCCGCCGAAGGTGACGTCCACATACACGCCGTCGGGCCGGATGTTCAATCCTTCCAGACTGGGCTGCAACAATGCGGGAGTATGATAGACCATCGGTTCCATAGTTTTGCCGTCCGGATCTTATTGGTTGCCCAACAGGGCCTGCAACTGCCGCTGGAATTCCTCGGGAGCCATACGCGGCTGCTCCAAGGCTTCCTTGGGCCAGATTTCAATCGTATCGTCCACGCCCAGGAAACGCACCTGCGAGCCGATGCCCACCATTTCCAGCAGGCGTTTTGGCAGCAGGATGCGGCCGGCAGCGTCCATTTCCACGGTTTCGGCCTCGAGCAGGAACTGCCGATACACCTCCTGCTGGGCAGGCACCCACTTGTTCAGGCTAGCGCGCAGCGCCGACAGCTCGGCTTCCCAAACGGGTTCGGGATACAACACCAGGCAATTCTGATACACGTCCTTGCGGATATAGAGCACCGTGTTCGCGGCCGCTTGCGAAGCGTTTGGCGCCTGCAAAGCGTTGGAAGTTTGCGAAGCGTCGGCCGTTTCGGCGGCGTTGCCTGTGTTTGCGGCATCGGCCTGGCACAACAGCAGCGTCCGACGGAAAACCGCCGGCACGAACACCCGCTTCTTGGCGTCCAAACGAGCCTCTATATTGCCTATAAACCGCATACTTAGCTAAAATTTCACCGGGCAAATATAGAGCTCGATTCACCACTTTACAACACTTTTCCCCACTTTTTCGAAAAAAGTTATCAACATCCTATCAACAAAAAAGAGTTGCCCTATACGACAACTCCTCTCGGCAAAATCGACTACCCTTCCGACGCACCAGAATGCGATTTTCCGGGCGATTTCCACAAACAAAAAAGAGGCGAGACCAATCAGCCTCACCTCTTCAGGGTATTCGGGAATGCTCAGAAACCGGAATTACTTGAGCCCCGAGCCGTTGCGCACTGCCTTTTCGGGCGACACCAGCACGTATTTTCCGTCGGCATCGGCAGCATACAGCACCATTCCCTTGGACTCGATGCCGCGGAAATTGCGCGGCGCCAGGTTCATAAGCACGGGCACCTGCCGGCCTATCATTTCCTCGGGCTTGAACGATTCGCTCACGCCCGACACAATGGTGCGCTGTTCGTCGCCGGTGTCCACCAGCAGCTGCATCAGCTTGGACGTCTTGGGCACGGGCTTGGCTTCCACGATGGTACCCAGCCGGATGTCGAGCTTCTCGAAATCCTCGAAAGCAATGTTTCCCTTGACGGGCTCGGGCTTCCAGGCCGCCTGCTCGTTGGCCTTCTTTATGTCCAGCAGGCGCTGGATCTGGGCGTCGACGACTGCGTCTTCGATCTTTTCGAACAGCAGCTCGGCGGGCTGCAAGGCGTGGCCGGCCTCCAACAGCGAAACGCTGCCCAGCGAATTCCAGGCAAACGACTCGATGTTGAGCATACGGCGCAGGCGCGCGGCGCTGAACGGCAGGAAAGGCTCGAAGGCAATGGCCAGGTTGGCCGCAATCTGCAAGCTCAGGTTCATAATGGTAGCCACGCGGGCCATATCGGTCTTGGCCAGTTTCCAGGGCTCGGTGTCGGCCAGGTACTTGTTGCCGATGCGGGCCAGGTTCATCGCCTCTTTCTGGGCATCGCGGAAACGGAAATTGTCCAGATATTCTTCCAGCGTCTGCTTCACGCCCACGAATTCCTCGACGGTGGCACGGTCGTAGTCGGTAAATTCGCCGGCCTGCGGCACCTTGCCTTCGAAGTATTTGTGGGTGAGCACCACCGCCCTATTCACAAAGTTGCCGAAAATGGCCACCAGCTCGTTGTTGTTGCGGGCCTGGAAATCCTTCCACGTAAAGTTGTTGTCCTTGGTTTCGGGGGCGTTGGCCGTGAGCACGTAGCGCAGCACGTCCTGCTTTCCGGGGAAATCCTGCAGGTATTCGTGCAGCCATACGGCCCAGTTGCGCGAGGTGGAAATCTTGTCGTCCTCCAGGTTCATAAACTCGTTGGAGGGCACGTTGTCGGGCAGGATGTAGTCGCCGTGGGCCTTGAGCATAGCGGGGAACACAATGCAGTGGAACACAATGTTGTCCTTGCCTATAAAGTGGATGAGCCGCGTCGACTCGTCCTTCCACCAGGTTTCCCAACTGCCCCATTCCGGATGAGCGTCGCAGAGTTCCTTGGTGTTGGAAATATAGCCGATGGGCGCGTCGAACCACACATAGAGCACCTTGCCGTCGGCGCCTTCCACCGGCACGGGAATGCCCCAGTCCAGGTCGCGCGTAACGGCGCGCGGATGCAGTCCGCCGTCTAGCCACGACTTGCACTGGCCGTAGACGTTGGGACGCCATTCCTTGTGGTCTTCCAGAATCCACTTTTCCAGCCAGGGCTGGTCCTGGTCGAGCGGCAGGTACCAGTGCTTGGTGGCCCGCTTCACCAGCGGGTTGCCGGTTTCGGCGTTGTAGGGGTTTATGAGTTCTTCGGGCGAGAGCGTGGCACCGCACTTCTCGCACTGGTCGCCGTAGGCCTCGGGGGCGTGGCAGCGCGGGCATTCGCCGCGTATGTTGCGGTCGGTCAGGAAGTGGCCGGTGGCCTCGTCGTAGAATTGTTCCGTCACCTGCTCCACGAACTTGCCCTCGTCGTACAGCTTGCGGAAAAAGTCGCTGGCCAGCTTGTGATGGGTGTCGGAGGTGGTACGGCTGTACACGTCGAACGATATGCCGAACTTCTCGAACGAATCCTTTATAAGATAGTGGTAGCGGTCAACCACTTCCTGCACGCTTATGCCTTCCTTGCGGGCGCGGATGGTCACGGGCACGCCGTGTTCGTCGCTGCCGCCCACAAAGAGCACCGGTTCGCCCTTCAGGCGCAGATACCTTACATAGATGTCGGCAGGCACGTACACGCCCGCCAGATGGCCGATATGCACCGGACCGTTGGCATAGGGCAAGGCCGTCGTCACCAAGGTCCTCTTGAAATTCTTGTTCATTCCGTCTTTATTTCGTTTTGGGGAAACACGGGCGCATCGGCGGCGTCTTCCCATTTGGTTTTAAGCGTAGGCATCCATTCCTTGAGCAGCACCAGACCGGCCCCGATGCAGCAGCCCAGGAACAACCAGATGACCACCGTCTGGGCCCGCTTGGGCTTGGTGCGCTGCATAGGCACCACCACCGGCTTCACCACCACAAAGGTGGGCGTGTCTTTCTTTACCTGCAGTTTGGCCTGCTCCAGCTGCTTGGCCAGTTCCTGATACACGCTGTTGGCAATAGCATAGCGGCTGCGGGTGCGCTCCAGCTCCAGCTGGGAAGCCGTGTTCACCACGTTCTTGGTCTTGTCGTTGTATTTGGCCAGTTCTTCCTGGCAGGCCTCTGCCTCGGCCTTGGCCTCGTCGTAGCGCTGCTGAATGTAATTGAGCTCGGCCGTGGCCTTGCTTACCTTGAAGTCGATTATTTCGCGTTGAAGCAGATCCAGGGCCTTCTGGGCCATCTCGGCCGTCACGATGGGTTCCGACTGGCGCACGGTAAGGGTAAGGTAGCCTTCCTTGGAATTCACGCTCAGATCCACCATTTTCGACACCGACTTCCAGATTTTTTCTTCCTCGCGGGTCATACAGATGGGCTGCGAGCCCGATTCATCCTCGCTTCCGGCAGGAAACGCCAGTTCCTCGGCCGGCTTGCGCAGGGCGTTCAGCAACAGGAACGGCAGGCCTATGGTATATTTCTTTACGGCTCCGATTACCGAAGGCTTGGCCACCTCGGTGGCATAGGTATAGATAGACACCGCCGAATCGGCCTTCTCGAAATGGAAGGGCGTGTTCATCAGCTCCAGCTGGAAGGGCACGCTGTTCACGATCTGCGGGTAAATCATCGGCGACAGGTCCGACTGCTGGGTGCTCATTCCCAGGTCGAAACCGGCCAGCGAGGCCAGGCTGCTCAGCGACGACGACGACTTGGCATTCACCTGGGGCACCACCACCGCCTCGACGGTATATTCCTTGGCCCCCGTGAGCGCGGCCACCACGCCCAGCACAAAACACACTCCCACCGATATAAGTATGGTCCGGCGCTCCCGCCAAAGGGAACGCACCAAGGCGAACAGGTCTATGGACTGCTCTTCCGGCGCTCCGGCCGGCACATTGGTCTGGTTGCTCATATCCTTATATAATTAGAGAGCCGTGATAACCGCGATAAGAGTGGCGATGGTGGTAAGCGTGGTAAGCGTCTTGGCATACATCGCATCCCAGTCTATCTTTTTCTCCTCCCGCTGGGATTTCTCCACCTTGCGGGGATCCAGCACCAGCGCAATGGTGGAACCCGACTCCACCTTGGGATAATGGCGTATGCCCAGGAAACGGGTGGTACTTTCCATCTGGTTGTTGAGCATTGTCACGGTAACGCTGTTGCGGTCGGCTTCCTTGACGAATCCGCCGGCGTAGTGGCGGATGTACCAGGCCGCGCTCTTCGGGCCCTGATACACAATAAGACGGGAATTCTCCACATCGATGGTGTCCTGTCGGTAGTCCTCGGCAATGTACTGGTACATACGGGTGGCGTTAGGCATAATGCGCACCGTGTTCTCGCGGCGGTTTATGTTTATCACGTCGCCCTCGAACAGGATGGGGTCCTTGGCCAGGTTGCCCTTGTGCCGCATTGCCTCGTCCATATCGAAGGTGATGTTTCCGCGGCCTTTGTAGGTACGGAACAGCTGCACGCCGTAGGGATCGCTGTCGTCCAGCAGGCCGCCGGCCATTTCCACCACCTCCGACAGCGTCACCTGGTAGTCTTCCAGCACATACTGGCCCGGATAGCGCACGCGGCCGTTAAGTTCCACCATACGGCCTTTCGAGAAATTGGGTGTCTGGCGAACCACCACCTGGTCGAAGGGCTGCAACTGGAAATAGGGATCCACGCAGTTGTAGTCGCTGTCCACCTCGATGGTAATCTGTTCGAAGGCCACCTGGTCCTTGCGCGACACCTTGGCGCGGAACACTTCCACGCGGTCGTAGGCGGCACCCAGCGAAAAGCCGCCGGCCATAGTAATAAGGTCGTGAATGGTAAGCGATTCTTCGAACGTGATGCTGACGGGATTGTTCACGGCGCCCACAATGCTCAGGCCGGCCGCGATGTTGTAGGTGGAATTGTCGTAGATATTCAACTGGTCACCCGGCTGCAGTTCCACGTCGGCGGCTGCGTCCAGTTCCACCCGGATGTACTGCATCTTGCCCGGAGTCTTCAGGTCCTTGCGGAAAATATAGGCCGTCGGATACACGTTTTCCTTCAGGCCGCCGGCATATTCGATGGCCTGGGCCACGGTCATACGGTCGTTCAGGGCAAAGTTCTTGGTAAAGGGCTGACGCACCTGGCCGTCCACCGAGATGGTTTCTATGTCGCGGTAGGTGGCCTGCTCCAGCACCCGCACCACGTCGCGGCCCACCAGCGTAAAGTCGGGGTTGCCGTCCACGCCGGGGAAGGGCACGGTAAGGTATTCGGTAGTCTCGTCGGGACGCGTACGCTCCACAAACAGGAAATCGGTCTTGGCCGTATAGGTGGGCTTGGCACTCTCGAGCAGCTTTATAAGGGAACTGTTGTTGGCCAGGTCGTAGCGGCCGGGATAATACACGCCGCCCTCGATGCTCACGTAGGTCTCCATCGGCTCGTTGACGGTGCGGATGCGCACAATGTCGCCGTCGGCCATCGCCACCTTCTGACTCCCGTTCATCACCTTGGCCAGGTCGAATTCCAAGAGACCGGGCACGCCGTTCTGGTAACGTTCCACCTGCACGTAGTTGGGATACACGTCGGGACGCAGGCCGCCGGCGTATTTGATAAGGTCTCGGAGGTCTTCCTTGTCCTTGAGCTCGTATTTCATCGGGCGCTTCACGCCGCCCTCGAGCGTCACCACCGTCTTGGCCAGCGGCACATAGATGATGTCGTTGTTCTGCAAATCCATCCGGGCCTGCATTTCGGGCTTTTCCATAAAGGAATACACGTCGAGCGAATAGCGCTGCTTGCCGCGCACCACCTGGATGTCGCGCACCGAACCGCCGGGCATCGGACCGCCGGCCGCCGCCAGGGCATTGAAGGCCGAGTTCAGGGCCGAAATGGTATAGCCGCCGGGCAAGGCCACCTCGCCGTAGATATTCACCATAACGGTACGGGCCGCCACGATGGTGACGGCTATTTCGTCGGGACGGAAGGAATAGAAGGCCGCCATCCGGTTGCGGATAAGGTCGCGGGCCTGGGCCAGCGTAAGGCCCTTGAGGAATATCTTGGAAGCGCCGGTGGGCTGTATGGAGCCGTCGGGCGCCACGCGCTGCTGTATTTCGGTCTGGGAAGCGCCGAAAATGGAGATATGGATTTCGTCGCCCTCGCCCAGCACATAGGTCTCGGGAGCCGCGGCGCCGTCGGAGGTGCGGAACTTCTCCAGCGATTTTTCCAAGAAGAGCGAGTGGCCGTAGATATCGTCGCCCCCCACCTTGACAGCTACTTCCTCCACCCGTTCCTCGGCCTTGGCCTCTTCACGGATTTCCTGGATGGTCGACTCGGGGATGTCGGTCGCAGCAGCCGATGCGGCATTGGCGGCTGCCCCTTCGGCGGCTGCCTGCTTTTCGGCCTGCAGTTCGTCGAGCACCGCCGTCACCTGGCTCTGATACTTGGCATAGTCGGCCGGCTGTATGGCATCCACGTCGATGCCTTTCTCGGCCAGCCGGGTACGCACTTCGGTCTCGGTAAGGCCGCGTTTCTGCAGCTCGGCCTCGGCCATTTTCATCATAGAGGCCGACTGGGCATAGGCCGCCAGCGGCAACAACAGACTAAACACTACAAGCAGTCCTCCACGGAGGCACTTGGCTAAAACGGTTCTGTTCATATGCATTGTTTGGTTTTGTTTCATCGTCAAAAGCGCTGCAGCCACGAGTTCTGCGACACGTATTCGGGCACCAGCTGCCGCACCTTGCCCACCATTTCGGGGATGCGGATGTCGCTGGCCAGGCGGTATATCTCGTCCAGGCTTTCGCACACCTGGGCGTAGTCGTACTGGCGGGCCTGGGCGATGCGGATTTTCTCGTGGTCGGTGGGAAGGGTGTTCTCCTCGTCGCTCAGCACCTCTTCGTAGAGCTTTTCGCCGGGACGCAGGCCCGTGAATTCAATCTTTATGTCTTCGTCGGGCCGGAGTCCCGAGAGGGAAATCATACGGCGGGCCATATCTACGATGCGCACCGGCTCGCCCATATCGAACACGAATATCTCGTTGTCGCGGCCCAGCGTGCCGGCCTCGAGCACCAGGCGGCAGGCCTCGGGAATGCTCATAAAGAAACGGATTATTTCGGGATGCGTCACCGTCACCGGACCGCCGTTGGCAATCTGTTCGCGGAAACGCGGCAGCACCGAGCCGTTGGATCCCAGCACGTTGCCGAACCGGGTGGTAACGAAGCACGTACGGCCGGCCACGCGGCCTTCCGACACGGCCTTGCCCAGGCTCTGCACATATATTTCGGCCATACGCTTGGAGGCGCCCATTATGTTGGTGGGGTTCACCGCCTTGTCGGTCGACACCATAATCATCTTCTCCACCCCGAAGGCCAGGCAGGCATCGGCCACGTTGCGCGAGCCCTGGACGTTCACCCGGATGGCCTCGCAGGGATTTTCCTCCATCAGCGGCACGTGCTTGTAGGCGGCGGCGTGGAACACCACGGTCGGCTTGTAGTGCTCGAAAACCATCTGCAGACGGCGCGGGTCGCGCACGTCGCCTATGACGGGCACTATCTGCTGATAGGGATATTTCTCCTCCATCTCCAGCCGTATGTTGTGGAGCGGCGTCTCGGCCATATCGAACAGAATGATGCGCTGCACCCCCACCTGCACCAGCTGGCGGCATATTTCGCTGCCGATGGAACCTGCGGCGCCGGTCACCAGCACCGACTTGTTGTGCAGCATACGGTTCACCTCGTCCATATTGATGACGATTTCCGGACGGTCGAGCAGGTCGTTCACCTCCACCTCGCGCACGTTGAACACCGAATGGCGGTTGCCCAGCTTGTCTACCGGCGGCGCTATGAGCACCTGCAGGTGATGTGCTTCGCAGAAGGCCAGCAGCCGGTCCTTCTCCTGCTGTACGGCCGCCGTCGAGGGGAACAGGAAGGCACGGATATGACGGCGGTTCACCACCGACGACAGGTAGGCGTCGGTAGAAAACTGATATACTTCCAAATCGTTGATGCGCAGGCGCTTGGCGTGTTCGGCATAGGAGCAGAAACCCACCACGCGGTATTTGGCGTGGTTGGCCATTCGGGCCGACAGGGCCACCGAATCGCTGGTGGTGCCGTAGATGAGCATATTCTGGCGCGTGTAGGAAGAGCTTTCCTCGACGTGTTCCAGCAGGGACTGATACACATAGATGAGCACCGCCCGGAACCCCACCAGCAGCACCCAGGTGATGAACATATCCGACAGCATCACGAACAGGATGTCCTGCAGGGCCACGTACTTGAGGATAAAGCTGGAGACGCCCATCCCCACCACCACCTTGAGGAAGGCGGCCGCGCCCAGGTACACCGTGTCCTTTAACTGGGTGTAGCGGATTATGTTGCGATAGGTCTTGCACAGGAAAAAACTGAGGCAGCTCGACAGCACCGACACCAGTCCCATACGCCATATGATGCCGGCGCTGAGCGGGACGTCGAGGAAGTGCCGAAAACAGAAAAGCGCCGACAGCGAGGCTGCCAGCGACAGTAAGACATCTATGACCACGACCAACCCCGTGCTGAGGTAACGGAAGGTTCTGAGTTTGGCCAGTATTTCGGTTTTAGGCAGGACAGATTTCATATCGACAACGTTGTTTGGGTTCTGTGAAAGTCTGCAGACCGCCGCCCCTTTTGAGCCGAAGCCCGGGCTTGAACCGGGGACCTACGCATTACGAATGCGTCGCTCTACCAACTGAGCTATTTCGGCAAGTGTTTCGTTAAAAACGCGGCAAAAGTAGTGTTTTTTATTGTTCGTGCAAATGGAAAAACTTAAAAATGTTCGCTCGGGCGGAAATTTCAGAAATCCGGTTCGCCCTGATGGAAAATCCGTCCGAGCCGGCGGAAAAATCCCGACGTCCGTCCAATCCGGCGGAAATTTCAGAAATCCGACATCAGCTTGCGGAAAAAGTCGCCCAGTTCCTTGTCTACCTGCTTGAGCAGGTCGGCATCCAGGCTGACGGCGTCGTCGTCCAGGAAGAATATCTCCGCCAAGGTTTCCATATCGTCGTCCACCATAACGGCCGAGAACGGTTTCTGGATTTCGATCTTCTCGAAGGCGCCTTGCTGGGCCAGGCGGGCAAAGATATCTTTCAGGACGGGCTCGGCCTTTTCCAATTCGGCTTCGCTGTTTACGTCTTCGGTGCCCCAGCCTTCCACCAGGACCTTGGCCAACGGCGTGCGGTCGTCGTCCAGCACGGAGAACTCGCCCGATTCGGGATTGGGATACAGGAACAGGTCGGTGACCGGTTCGCCGGACTTTTCGTTCTGCAGCTTGTCCAGGGCGCTGCGTATGGCCCGCTGGAAGGCGGACCGGAGGTTTTCGAGATGACCCATCTTTTTTTGGCGTTAATCGGCGGCAAAGGTAAGAAGGCAAATTCAAAAGTCAGCGGCTTGCCGCCTCAAATACCTTAAATAAATGCCGCTATACCTTATAAATAAAGAAACGCCGCGGGGCTTGCGGGGCAAAAAGTTTTGATTACCTTTGCGCCCGCTTTTTGCCGGAGTGTTTCCGGCAAGAGGCCAACTAACCTATTGTTTAACCCTTTACTGTTTTTCTGCAATGAGCGAAGAAACAAAAGACATCGCACTGGAGGCTAAGGCCGTTGCCGCACCGGCAGCCAAGAGTGCTCTCGAACCCGATCCCAATTTCGACTGGGAAGCGTTCGAAAACGGTAGCGTCGCCGGCCAGGCTACCAAAGAAGAACTCACCAAGACTTACGATGAGACCTTGAACACCGTCAAGGAAAAGGAAGTCATTATGGGTACCGTCATCGGTATGAACAAGCGCGAAGTCGTGGTGAACATCGGCTTCAAGAGCGACGGTATCGTCTCCCTGAACGAATTCCGCTACAATCCCGACCTTAAGATCGGCGACCAGGTGGAAGTGTACATCGAATCCCAAGAGGACAAGAAGGGTCAGCTCATCCTGTCCCACAAGAAAGCCCGCACCTCGCGCAGCTGGGAAAACGTGAACGAGGCTCTCGAGAACGAGACCATCGTGAAAGGTTACGTCAAGTGCCGCACCAAAGGCGGTATGATCGTGGACGTGTTCGGCATCGAAGCCTTCCTGCCGGGCAGCCAGATCGACGTCAAGCCCATCCGCGACTACGACGTGTTCGTCGGCAAGACCATGGAATTCAAGGTTATCAAAATCAACCAGGAATTCAAGAACGTGGTGGTGTCCCACAAGGCGCTCATCGAGGCCGAAATGGAACAGCAGAAGAAAGAAATCATCTCCAAGCTCGAAAAGGGCCAGGTGCTCGAAGGCACCGTCAAGAACATCACCTCCTACGGTGTGTTCATCGACCTGGGCGGCGTGGACGGTCTGGTGCACATCACCGATGTGTCGTGGGGCCGCGTAAACGATCCGCACGACTTCGTGCAGCCCGACCAGAAGGTCAATGTGGTCATCCTGGACTTCGACGAGGAGAAGAAGCGCATTGCCCTGGGTATGAAGCAGCTGACGCCTCATCCTTGGGATGCTCTGGATGCCAATCTGAAGGTGGGCGACACCGTGAAGGGCAAGGTGGTGGTCCTGGTGGACTACGGTGCCTTTGTGGAAATCGCCCCCGGTATCGAAGGCCTTATCCACGTGAGCGAAATGAGCTGGAGCCAGCACCTGCGCAGCGCCCAGGACTTCCTGTCCGTCGGCGACGAAGTGGAAGCCGTGGTGCTTACCCTGAGCCGCGAAGAGCGTAAGATTTCGCTGGGTATGAAGCAGCTCAAGCCCGATCCCTGGATGAACATCGACACCGAATTCGCCGTTGGCAGCAAGCACACCGCCCGCGTGCGCAACTTTACCAACTTCGGTGTGTTCGTCGAAATCCAGGAAGGCATCGACGGCCTGATCCACATCAGCGACCTGAGCTGGACCAAGAAAATCAAACACCCGAGCGAGTTCACCCAGATCGGGGCCGAAATCGAAGTGGTGGTGCTCGAAATCGACAAGGAGAACCGTCGTCTGAGCCTGGGCCACAAGCAGCTCGAAGACAATCCTTGGGACAACTTTGAAACCATCTTCACCGTGGACAGCATCCACGAAGGAACCATCACCGAAATCGTCGAGAAAGGCGCTGTGATTGCCCTGCCCTACGGCATCGAAGGCTTTGCCACGCCCAAGCATCTCGTCAAGGAAGACGGTTCGCAGGCCCAGGCCGGCGAAACCCTGCCCTTCAAGGTGATTGAGTTCAACAAGAACGCCAAGCGCATCATCCTTAGCCACAGCCGCATCCACGAGGACGAGGCCAAGAAGGAAGCCCGCGCCGCCGCCAAGAAGCTGGCTAGCGAGAAGAAGGCCGAGGAAAAGGCTCAGGAAGCCGTTGCCGCCAAGGTCGAAAAGGCCACGCTGGGCGACATCGACGCTCTGGCTGCCCTGAAGAAGCAGCTCGAGGCCGCCGAGGAAGCTCCCAAGGCCGAGCCCAAGAAAGCCACTCGCAAGAAAGCCGAGCCCAAGGCCGAAGCCGAAGGCGAGGAAGCTCCCAAAGCCGAGTAAATGAAGCGGTTTCCGCCGACAGCCGTCGGCGGAAACTCAATATCCAAAAGCCGTTCCGGCAGTCCTCGAAAAAGGCGCCGGAACGGTTTTTATTACACGAAAGCCGCCCGACCAAGGGCACAGCTCCTTAAAACGAAAGCCGCCCGGATCCGGACGGCTTTGTTTTTCTATACCAGCTTACAGCGCAAAGCTACTCGCGGAGCTCTCCCAGTCCCTGACGCACCAGCACGGGCCAATCGCCGGTACAGTCCACGATGGTAGATGGCTCCAGGCGGCCCATTCCTCCGTCTATCACCATATCTACCAAGGAGCCGTAGCGTTCGTCGATAAGTTCCGGATCGGTGGCATATTCGGCAGGCATTTCGTCGGGGTCCAAGCCGAAGTCGGGTTCCAGGTCAAAGTCGCCGTTGTCGGCTTCGTCGGCCGGCAACAGCGAGCTCCAGCCCTCGTAGTCCTTGAGCGAAGCCGTCATAAGCGGATTGCCCAGTTCTTCCACAATGGCCTGCACAATTCCGTTGTCGGGCACGCGCACGCCCACCGTCCGCCGCTGCTTGAACAGCTTGGGCAACTGGCTGCTGCCCGTCAGGATAAAGGTGAACGGCCCTGGCAGATTGCGCTTGAGCAGTTTGAACACGGGATTGCTCAGATGCGAGAAATCGCTTATCTGGCTCAGGTCCTTGCAGATAAACGACAGATTGGCTTTTTCGGGCGCCACCCCTTTTATGCGGCAGATCTTTTCCACGGCACGGGCCTGGAAAATGTCGCAGCCGATGGCATAGATGGTGTCGGTGGGATATATGACAATCCCCCCGTCGCGCAGTACGTTCACAATGCGGCGTACCGTGCGCGGGTCGGGATTACGGTCATACAGTTTTACCAGCATATCAGAACCAGCGGACGTAGCAGAAGTCCATACGGTGAGGCATATCGGCGTGCTTGGGGAACATACGGAAGGCGTAGTTGAAGGTGCCGGCGCGCTTCAGGCTGTACTGCAGCTCGAAACGCATCTTGCCTTCCTCGCAGGCCACCTGGTTCAGTTCCATCGAATAGTGCTGTTCCACGCCTTCGATGTCGATCTCGGTGACGACCAGCTCCACGCCCAGGCCCGAGCTGATGCCGGCGGCCGACACGTCGAGCGTCACAGCCACGGGGCACTCCTCGCCCACCCGGGCACCCGACACAAAATGGGGATAGTCCACGTGGTCCACCGTTATCTTGTCCCACACGGAAGCTATCTTTTCCTTCCAGGCCACCAGTTCGCGGGTGCGGGCATAGTCGTCGGCACACAGATAGGCCGAACGGCTGGCCAGCTTGGTGTAGAAGCGGTCCATATAGTCGTCCAGCATACGCTTGGTGGTGAAGTGCGGGGCAATGTGCGCAATGGAGTTCTTGATGTACTTGACCCATTCCGGCGAATAGCCCTTGTCGTTCTTGGAATAGTAGAGCGGCACAATCTCGTTCTCGAGCATATAGTAGATGGTGGCGGCGTCCAGCTGGTCCTGGTATTCCTGGTTCTGGTAGGTGCGCTTTTCGGTGAGCGCCCAGCCGGCTCCCTTCTTGTAACCTTCCAGCCACCAGCCGTCGAGCACCGAGAAGTTGAGCACGCCGTTCATCTCGGCCTTCTGGCCCGAGGTGCCGCTGGCCTCCAGCGGACGGGTGGGCGTATTAAGCCAGATGTCCACGCCCGAGATAAGGCGCTTGGCCAGACTTATGTCGTAGTTTTCCAGGAAGATGACCTTGCCTTGGAACTGCGGCATGCGCGAAATCTCCACAATGCGGCGGATAAGTCCCTGCCCGCCTCCGTCGGCCGGATGGGCCTTGCCGGTAAACACGAACTGCACCGGATACTTGGGATTGTTCACGATGCGGTCCAGACGTTCCAGGTCGGTAAACAACAGGTGGGCACGCTTGTAAGTGGCAAAGCGGCGGCCGAAACCTATCATCAGGGCATTGGCGTTGATGCTTTCGAGCATCGTCAGGGTGCGCTGCGGCGCGTTCTGGTTCTTGAGCCAGCTGGTGCGGTACTGCTGCTTTATGTAGTCGATGAGTTTTTCCTTGCGGGCCTGGCGGGTCTTCCAGATTTCTTCGTCGTTCACCTGGTAGATCTTCTCCCAGATTTTTTCATTCGACTGGTCCGACATCCAGCCCTGGCCGAAGGTGCGGTCGTACAGGTCGCGCCACTCGGCGGCCGCCCACGTAGGCATATGCACGCCGTTGGTGACGTAGCTCACGTGGTTCTCGTTGGGGAAATAGCCCTTCCAGATGGGGGCGAACATCTTCTTGGACACCTCGCCGTGCAGCCAGCTGACGCCGTTCACTTCCTGGCAGCAGTTGCAGGCCACCACGCTCATACTGAACTTTTCGTTGTAGTCGCCGGGGTTCTCGCGGCCCAGGTCCATCAGTTCGGCCCAGGAAATGCCCAGCTTGCCGGGGAAGGCGTTCATATACTTGTTGAACAGGCCTTCGTCGAACTTGTCGTGACCGGCCGGCACCGGGGTGTGGCAGGTGTAGAGCGACGAGGAGCGCACCACTTCGAGTGCCTGGTTGAAGGTAAGGTGATGTTCCTGCACCAAGTCTACCATACGCTGGATGGTCATCAAGGCGGCGTGGCCTTCGTTGGCGTGGTATACGTCTTTCTTGATGCCCAGTTTGTTGAGCAGCTGCACGCCGCCTATGCCCAGCAGGTATTCCTGCTTCATACGGTTTTCCCAGTCGCCGCCGTAGAGCTGGTAGGTAATCTGACGGTCGTACTCGCTGTTGAGCGGGTGGTCGGTGTCCATCAGGTAGAGCTCGGTGCGTCCCACCTGGGCCAGCCACACGTTGCAGTGCACGGTGTAGCCCGGGAATTCCACCTCGAAGTCGAAGGGGGTGCCGTCGGCGTTCTTGAGCTGGCGCAGCGGCAGTTTGTTGAAGTTCTGGTTGTCGTAGATGGCAATCTGCTGTCCGTCCATCGACAGGCCCTGGGTGAAATAGCCCTGACGATACAGGAAACCGACGGCCGTCAGGTCCACGTTGCAGTCGGAGGCCTCTTTAATATAGTCGCCGGCCAGGATGCCCAGGCCGCCCGAATATATCTTGAGCACCTCGGAAATGCCGTATTCCATACAGAAATAGGCCACCGACGGACGGTCGGTGCGGTGCGGCTCGGCCATATAGGCGCGGAAGCGGGCATATATCTCGTTCAGGCGGTCCATATATTTGCGGTTGGCCGACAGCTCTTCCAACTGGGCCAGCGACAGGCGCTCGATGAACAGCACCGGGTTGGCCCCGCAGGCAAACCACAGTTTTTCATCTATTTCGCGCATCAGGTAGCCGAATTCGGAATTCCACGACCACCAATAGTTGTAAGCGATTTCCTGCATTTTTTCCAGACCGGCGGGCAGCGAGCTTTCCACGCTCAGCGACGACCATTGCGGTTGGTTCGAACAAAGTTTCGTTTTCATATCGTTTCGTTGTTTCTATAAGGTTTTCTTTTGGATTATGGTTTACGGGCGGTTTCGCATCGTCGCGTGCTTCAGGGCCAGCCGATAGGCCTTTTCGTATTGTTTTATAAACTTGGTCCACAGGGCCTGGCGCGACACTTTGCGGGCATTCTCGCGGACCTGGTCTGCCTGGACCTGATCCATTTGGGCAAAGCTGGCTATCTGCCGGGCCGCCCGGTGGGCCACCTCGGCCTCGTTGCCGTCGCAGCGGTCCAGCACACACACACCGCCGGCTATGTCGTCCGGGGCGTGGCCGTTTTCCAGGTACCAGGCGCCGAATCCCGAAAGCGTGGTGGTCATCGTGGGAATGGAGAAGGCCACGCTCTCGAGCGGTGTGTAGCCCCAGGGCTCGTAGTACGACAGGAAGGCCGTCAGATCGAATCCCTGCAGCAGGTCGTAGTACTGGCGGGCGAATATGCCGTCGTCGCCGTGCAGGTAGCAGGGCACGAAAATTACCTTCACCTTGTCTTCCGGGGCGTTGGCCAGGCCTCGGGCCTTCAGGGCGTTCAGAATGCGGTCGTCCTCTATATGGTTCATCCAGTGGGTGTTATAGGGATGATAGACGGGCTGCAGGGCCTGCGTTCCGTCGGTTTTGAGCCGCTGCAGGTTCTGCAGCACCTCCTGACGGGGAGCGCTCACGTCGCCGGGCACCAGGATGTAGGCCACCACCGTCCGCTCCAGGTCGGGCCGGCGGCGCAGGCAGTCGAGCGAGGCGATGAAGGTATCCAAGCCCTTGTTGCGGAATTCGTAGCGGCCGCCGGTAGACAGCAGCAGGGCATCGTCGGGGAGCGCATAGCCCAGCGTGGCCTGAGCCACGTCCAGTAGCTGGCGACGTACTTCGCGGCGCAAGGCACGGGCCTTGGCTGCCGGCAGCACAAAGCTGTCTTCAAAGCCGTTCAGGGTAATCACGTCGGGGGTCTTGCCAAGCAGCTGCGTGCATTCGCGGGCTGTGATGGGGCTCACCGTGGTAAAGCAGTCGGCCTGGTGGGCCGCCGTCTTTTCCACCGAATGCTTGGATTCCATATTCAGTTCGCGGGCCATCTGGTCGCCGTCGTAGCCGTCCATATAGGCATAGAGCTGCTTGCCGTTGCCGCAGATGGAACGGCCGATGGACGTGGCGTGCGTGGTGAACACCGTGGCCACCCGAGGCACGAAATGTCTGCAATACAAAAGTCCCAGCCCGGTGGTCCATTCGTGGAAATGGGCGATGACCGAAGGCGTGGCATCGGTTCCTGCCTGGTCGTTTGCGGGCCAGGCCGCTTCCTGACTCAGATAACGGTAACGGCTTTCCACCACCTGGCCGCAGGCATAGGCAAACATACAGGCCTCGGCATAATCGCCGTAGCCGTGCAGGGAGTCTATGTGGAACCAGTTCCAGAAATCGGCGTAAATTTCGTTCTGCCGTTGGTAAAGGGAGCGGAAATCCACCAGGATGGCCAGCGGGCGGCCGGGAATTTCCCAGCGGCCGGTGCGGACGGCCAGGCCTTCGGACAATGCCTTGGATTTCCAGGCATCCAAAGAGGTGGGCTCGGGCGAAAACAACGGATTGGGCGTGCCGGAGGGATACACGGCATCCAGGTCGGGACCGACAAAGCAAAGGCCGTCCCCGTATCGTTTTTCCAGCTGACGGGCGTGGGTGGAAAGCACGGTGTAGATGCCTCCTACCCGGTTACACACCTCCCAACTGGCTTCGAACAAATATTCCATCGACGGTTTCTGAAATCAAGCCGCAAAAGTAATATTTCCGTCCGAACAGCGCAAGAGGTTTGGTTATCTTATCGGGTCAGGAATTCCTCCACAAAACGGTTCGCCACCCGGCGCTCGGCCGGACCGAAACCGTGGCCGGCTCCGGGAATCACGCCCAGGTGGGCGTCGCGGTAACGCTTCATCGCCTCTTCGGAATAGCGCAGCGGCACCACCGCATCGCGGCTGCCGTGGATTATCTGCACCGGGCCCTGGTATTTGGTTATCTCCCGATAGACGTTCATCGGGCGCAGTTCCAGAAAAAAGCGTTTGCTCAGGGGCACGCCCCATAGCCAGGTGGTATCGGGGATGTCTGCCACGCGGGGATAGCGCCCGTTCCAGTCGTCGGGGATGCACAGGGCCGGATACACCAGCACCAGGCCGCTTATTTCCTGCGGCAGGTCGGCGGCGGCCAGGGCCGACACCAAACCGCCCTGACTCTCGCCGATCAAGACAATATGTTCGCGGTCCACGTCGGGCTGGCGGCAGAAGTAGCGCACGGCAGCCTTCACGTCTTCCTTTTCGTCCAGCACCGACATATTCATCGTGTTGGAGTCGCTGCGGCTGCGCACGGAACCGCCGGGAAATTCCATTGCATAGACCAGATAACCCAGGCGGTTGAGCGTCTGGAAATAGTCGCGGGCGAATTCGCAGCTGCCGTTAAACCCGTGGCTCACGATGGCCACCTTCTTCACCGGGCAGTCGGGCACGCTTTGCAGGCCGTAAATCCGACGGCCGTCGCGTTCCAGCCACAATTCGCTCACCCGGCCTTCCGCGTTCTTCTGCGTCATCGTCCAGCCGGGAAAATCCTTCAGGTCGGAAAGTTGGAAAATGCGGCCCGGTTCCTCGCGGCCCTTCAGCGTCCAGTCGAGCCACGACAGCACCATACGCCCGAAGCTTCCGCCCTGCGGCTCCCGGTAGGTGCCTCCGTGGCCCGCCGCAGGCATATCGGCATAGTACACCGGCACGTGGTCTATCCGCTCCACGTCCAGCCGGGCATTGGCATAGGCCACGTCGTCGGGGCCGCCCGTCAGGTAGAGTATTTTGCCGTGCAGGTGGTCGAGCGACCGGCGACTGGCACCGGCCATTTCCATATCGCCCATTCCGGCATTGCAGATAACGTAGGTTTTCAGATGGGGATCGGCAGCGTTGGCCAGTACCTGCGCCCCGCCGCAGGAATGACCGGCGGCCGCCATAAGCGTCGTGTCCACGCAGTCGTAATAGGGCGACTCCCGGTCCTGCGCCTGCCGGCAGATCCAGCGGATGGCATCGGCCATCATCGACGAGGGGGTATGCACCTCGGGACGGTCGCCGTACACCTGTTGCAGCTCGCCCAGGGCAATCACCACGTAGCCCTGCGAGGCAATTTCCACGAGCATACGCTCGTAGCCCACCGACGTGTCCATACAACCGCCGTTCCCCCAAAGGAGTATGGGCAGTTTTTTTTCACGGCACGAGGCCCAATAGAGGTCTTTGGGGCGGTACACCACAAAATTGCCCAGTGTGGGCTCACTCACGGCCACGGCCTTGAAGAGTCCCGTACCGCCATTGTCTATTTCCTTTTGTGTCAATCCATTGCCGTCGGACCAGACGGGGGCCGACGCGGCGACGAGCAGCGACAGGGAAAGAATGATGCGTTTCATACCGAAAGGATTTATCTCGCCGCGAAAGTAAAAACCGTTTCGGTTTCCGGCCATCGATGCCTCGCATTTTTTTGCGTTTCGGAATGGGCAATTATGATTATTTTCGCCGACGGGACGGCGGCTTTCGCGACGTTCCCATTTCTTGAACGGGACGGCGGCTTTCGCGACGTTCCCATTTCTCGAATAGGATTGCGAAGCCGCTTACCCCTCCCGGATTCTTCGGTTTTCGTGGATTTGATTTTGAACATCAGAGCCTTATGAACAGAATAGTTGTTTTAAGCGCCTCCGTCTGGCTGACACTGGCGGCAGGCTGCACGGCCGGTCCCGGCACCGTACAGGCATACCAGACCGACGAAGGAGGCGTAAGCGCCATCCGCATAGCGGGCGACACCACCGGAATGAACTGGACCGTATCCACAGACGCCTCTCAGTACTCCAACATAGACACCCGCTTTCAATGGGGCCTGGGGCGGCTTCGGGTGGACGGCTGCCCGGTGGAATGGCTGTCTGCCGAAACCCTCCGGGCCGGCAAGGCCGTTTTCCGTCTTTCCGATGACCTTAGCCTTACCGTGACACGACGGCGGCAGGGCCGCGACGTGGTGGAGACCTACACCTTCCGAAACCAAGGCCGGATCCCCCGTTCGCTCACAGACATAGAAGTAAACACTCCCTTCAACGACAACTACCCCGATGCGGAAACCTGTCTGCGCGAGCGCTGTCACGCCCACGTCTGGGCCGGCGGCACGGCGGCCTGGGTATGTGCGCTGCGTATGGGGGCATACGGCCCGCATCTGGGCCTGATGCTGACACAGGGCAGTCTGAGGGGCTATTCCATCCGGGAAAGAGGGCAGGACAAAGGGTCGTCCAACACGCGCGGCATTATCTGCCTGAACCCCGAAGCCACCGTACTCGAGCCGGGCGAGACATACTGTTTTGCCTGGCGGCTCTTTGCCCACGACGGCCCGGACGATTTTCACGCCCGACTTCTCCGGCGCCGCGGAACGTACTGCACCGCCGACCGCTACGTAGCCCAGGTCGGAGAGACAATTGCCCTGACGCAGCACACAAGGAAAGGCGAGACCATTACGGAATACACGGTGGAAAATCCAGGAGAAACCGAGGTTGAATTCCCCTGGAGGGACGGCAAGACCTGGGTGGAGATTCTCGGAGTGAGCCGATACGACAGCCTGCTGCTGCAGAGGGCCCGCTTCGTGCGGGCCCACCTCCTGTACCACGGGGGGGGCGACCGCCGCTCCGGCGCCCTCCTGCCCTACGACAATTCCACCGAAACCATTTATTGCAACTGGCTGCAAAGTACCAACCGCTCCGATTGCAACGAAGGACGAGAACGGATAGGAGGCGGCATTTTCCTGGCCTCGCTGGCCCGGAAGATGCAGACCGATGCGTGGACGCCCCAGCTGGAACGCTATTGCCGTTTTGTACGGACGCAGCTGCAAGACCCCGACTTCGGCACCTGGTCCGACGCCGACCGCCGTAGCTCGCGCATCGGTTCGGCCAATCAGCGGCAGCGCATCTACAATTATCCCTGGATTACCCATCTCTATTGCGAGATGTTCGAACTGACCGGCGACATCGGCTATCTGCACTGGGCCTACGGCACCCAGCGTGCCTGCTACCGCAAGGGCGGATACGGTTTCTATGCCATCGACGTGCCGGTGGAGCAGAGCATCCGGTTGCTCAGGGAGAATGGTTTGGAGGCCCAAGCCGACACCCTGCTGGAGGATTACCGCCGGGCGGCCGCCCGCTATATAGAGAATGGTGTCCATTACCCTAAATCCGAAGTGAACTACGAACAGAGCATCGTAGCCCCCTCGGTAGCCTTCCTGCTGGAAATGTATCTGGTAACCCGCGAAAAAGCCAGTTTTGAAGCGGCGGAACGGATGATGCCGGTGCTCGAGGCTTTCGGCGGATGCCAGCCATCGTGCCACCTGCACGACATAGCCATCCGCCACTGGGACGGCTATTGGTTCGGCCTGCCACGGCAATGGGGCGACACTATGCCTCACTACTGGAGCTGCCTGACGGCCGACTGCTTTGCCAGTTATTCCCGCTGCCTGGACTTGGAGGGCCGTCCCGACGAGGCCGATTCGTACCGTCGCCGTGCCGAAGGCATACTCAGGCAGAACCTGCTTCTGTTCACCGAAGAAGGCCGGGCCGGAGCGGCCTGGCTGTATCCGTCAATGGTCGACGGCGAGCCTGTGCACGGCCTGAATCCCCTGGCCAACGACCAGGACTTTGCCCTGGCCTTCTACCTGAAGTGGCTTTAGAAAGTTTTTTGGCCGGGCGCTTGCCGTTTTGCGGCAGGAAGGCCTTACCTTCGCGGCAAGTACCCGAAATTAACCAAGCATCGCCGATGAATCACCATTTGCAGTTTTTCCGATTTTTCCGGAACGTTTCTGCCTCGCAGCAGCGGACGGTCTGTTTTGAGAAAACCGCCCGACGGACAGCCGATTTTAACATATCCGCCCGGCGAAGAGCCGGTTACGGAAAAGCCGGACGGCGGGCATTCAGTCTCAGGGAAGCCGCAGGGCGTGTTGCGTTGGTTTTGGCGCTGCTGCCGCTGACGGCCTGTCACGAGTCCGACCAGGCCATTGCCCGACGTGTGTTCCAGCTGGCCGGGCAGCAGTTTGCCCTGCTCGACGCCGCCACCGACAGTGTGTCGGCCCCGCGTTTCTACCACTCCGAAAAAGGCTACCGGACCTCCGATATAGGCTGGTGGTGCAGCGGGTTCTTTCCCGGATCGCTCTGGCTGACATACGAATACACCGGCCAGGAAGCCTTTCTGGAAATGGCCGGGCGCAACACCCGCAAGCTGGACGGCCTGTGCGACCGCCACACCGACCACGACATAGGATTCCAGACCTGGTGCAGCTACGGCAATGCCTGGCGGATTACGGGCGATTCCTGCTGGCTGGAAAACATTCAAAAAGGCGCCGGCAAACTGGCCGCCCGCTACTCGCCCGTCACCGGCACCACGCGCAGCTGGGACTTCAGCCGCGGCTGGCAGTGGCCGGTCATTATCGACAATATGATGAATCTGGAACTGCTTATGCAGGCCCAGCGGCTGTTTGCCCAGGCCGACGGCGATTTCCAAAGCCAGGCCGGCAACGGTTCCCAAAGCCAGGCCGGCAACGACATCCCGGGCGAAACCGCTTATTCCTATAGGGAAGTGGCCATTAACCACGCCCGCACTACCCTGGCCCACCACTTCCGTCCCGACGGAAGCTGTTTCCATCTGGTGGATTACGACAGCCACGACGGCCACGTCCGACGCCGCCAGACCGTCCAAGGGCTTTCCGACAGCAGTTCCTGGGCCCGAGGACAGGCCTGGGCACTCTACGGATTCACTATGATGTACCGCGAAAGCGGCGAGGAAGCCTTCCTGGAACAGGCCTGCCAAACGGCCCGTTTCCTGCTGGACCGGTTGCCAGCCGACGGCATTCCCTACTGGGATTTCGACGCCCCGGCGGCTGGGGAACATTCCGGCGACCATCCCGAAGTATTGCGCGACGCCTCGGCGGGAGCCATAATGGCCTCGGCCTTTGCCGAACTGGGCGGCCTGACAGCCGACCGCCGACTGGGCCGTGCCTGCCGTCGAATGGCCCAAAAGCAAGTGCGCACGCTGGCCTCGCCCCAATACCTGGCCCTGCCGGGCGAAAACGGCGGTTTCCTGCTCCGGCACTGCGTAGGCAACCTGCCAGAACACAGCGAGATAGACGTAGCCCTGAGCTATGCCGACTATTATTTTCTGGAAGCGATTCTACGGCTGCAGCCGGTCAACTGAGTCCACCCCGCCCAAAAGACAAGCCACCTAATAATTCCAACCGCCGCCAGGCGATACGTTTCCGACGGCTCCACATCGCACTTATGAAACATCTCACATTCCTGTTTGCCTGCCTGCTGGCACTTACCGGCCTCAGGGCCCAGACCTACGATTACCGCACCGAAGACTTCGAAGGCGAAGAATGGGCCGTGGCCGGCGCCACCGTCACCTCTGCCCGCGGCCAATGGACCACCAACAAGAACGTGCACGACAGCTCCCAGGTATGGGCCGGGCAGTGGTCGTTGCACTTCTCGGGCAAAGCAGGACTCACCTCGCCCGAACTGACCGAGGGTGTGGGCGCCATTGTCTATTACGCTTATGACCAGAACCGCCAGGTGTATGTGGAAACCAGTCTCGACGGCAACTCGTGGCAGAACGTGGAATCATACAAGGAGACTTCCGATTGGACCCGTCACGTCGTGAGCGTGTTCGACGCCGACGTGCGCTACGTAAGGATAAGCACTACCTCCAACAAGAATTTCTACATAGACAACCTGCTCATAACCAAGCCCGACGGCACCGACGCCGACGGCAACCGGCTGGTGACCGACCTCTTGCTGCCCTACTTTACCCAGACCTTCGAGAACACCGGCACCTATCCCCAAAGCAGCAGCGAGGCCGCGAGCGAAGCCAGCTATTCCGTGGAAGGCCAGGGCGAATGGAAGTACCTGAATGCCTACAAGGGCACCAACGAGGCCTACATTCCCGACGGATCCGGCCACAGCCTGCGGATGCTCAAGAGCACTTCGTACGTGATAAGTCCGCTGCTTTCGCAGGGCGTGGTTCAGCTAAGCTTCGACGAAGGCCGCACCGGCCGCGACCTGGTGCTGTACACCTCGACCGACGGCGGGACCTGCTGGACCAAGACCAAGGCCGTCGACACCCAGAAGCAGAACACCGTGGTGCTGCAAGACCGCAGCATAAACCGCATTAAAATAGCCAACGAGGGCAGCAGCGATGCCGACCTGGACAACCTTTGCATCACGGCTTTTCCTGAGGGGACGCCCGCCACGGTGACCAGCGGCGAGGCCTCGCAGACAACGGCCTCCACCGCACGGGTAAGCGGCCGGATAAGCGATCCGGGCAGCCAGACCATTCTCGAGAAGGGTTTCTGCTGGAGCCTGTCCGACACGCCCACCCTGGCCGACCAGATCGTATCGGCGGCGGGCGAAGACGAGACGGGCACCTTCTCGGCACTGCTGGAAGGGCTTCCGGCCAACACCGCCGTCTATTATCGCGCCTACGCCCTGTCGCTGGCGGGCATCGGCTACGGCGAAGCGAAATCGCTGCAGACGCTCCCGGCCACGGCGCCCACCGTTTCCACCCGCGCCATTGTCTACGACGAAGAACGGAGCGATGAGCAGTACATTTACGTCTGCACCGGAGGCGACATCACCGACACGGGCGGCGACGCCGTGACGCAATGCGGTGTCTGCTACGGCGAGCAGGCCAATCCTACCGTCGACGGTCCGGCCGTCCGCGGATACGCCACCGACGGGAGTTTCCGGGTATATATTCCGCTCCGGCCCAACACCACCTGGCATTTCCGGGCCTATGCCGTCAACAACGAGGGCACTTCCTACGGCGAAGACCTGACGTACACGGCCGGAGCCATCGTGGTGCCTACCTATGCCCACCACGTCTATTACGTTTCGCCCAACGGCAGCGACCAGGGCGACGGATCGGCCGCGAATCCCTTCTATCACCTCGACAAGGTGGTGACGATGGTCAATCCCGGCGACACCATCTATATGCTGGCCGGCACCTACAGCTACGACAGCCGGGTGAACATACAGCGGCACGGCAAGAAAGACTCCGGCCGCATATCGCTGTTTGCCAAGGGCGGACGGGCCGTACTGGACTATTCTGCCATGGCCTATGCCGATGCCAACCAGGGAATGAGAATAACGGCCAGCTACTGGCACCTGTACGGATTGGACATTGTCGGCTGCGGCGACAACGGCATCCTTATTGAGCGCAACAAGCCCTCGGGCGGCAACTATGCCAGCATCAAGGACAGCACCAGCCAGGCCCACGACAACATCATAGAAAACTGTTCGTTCTGCCGTTGCGGCGACACCGGCCTGCAGATAAAGAATCTGGGAATGAACAACCGCATCGTGAACTGCGATTCCTACTTTAACCGCGACGACAGCGACGGCGATGCCGACGGCTATGCCGTGAAGCTTTCGCACGGAGACGGCAACTATTTCTACGGTTGCCGCGCCTGGAACAACAGCGACGACGGCTGGGACGGATTCATCCGTCAGGACGGCGGCTTCCCCGACGACATCACCACCACGCTCGAGAACTGCTGGGCCTTCCGCAACGGCTTCCTCGAGGACGGCAGCGAGGGCAAGGGCAACGGGAACGGCTTCAAGATGGGTTCCGACGAAGGACGCAACAATATGATTTTCAACCGCTGCCTGGCTTTTGAAAACCTGCAGAAAAATTTCGACCAGAACCATAATACGGGGCATATGATTCTGAACAACTGCACTTCGTATTCGGCCAAATACACCGCCAACAAGAGTCACTACACCTACCGCATAGACGAGCCCCTGGCCTCGGGCCGCCGGGCTGTGCTGCACAACAGCGTGGCCATCAGCGACGGCATTGCCGACCGCACCAAGTCGGACTATGCTCCTTACTCGCTGGGCGACTTCGTGGAATTTGTCTCGTCCGACCTGAACACCCTGCCCGCCGACTGGCAAAGCATCGATGCGTCGGAAGCAACGGCTGCCCGCGCCGCCGACGGCACACTGCCCCAAATGGCCTTTATGCACATTGCAGACGGCAATGCCAAACTGATTGACCAAGGTACCGAAGTGGCTCCCTTCGAGGGCGAAAGCCGTTTTTCGCAGGGCATTTCGTGGAACGGCGCGGCGCCCGACCTGGGCTGTTTCGAAACCGGCGACGCTCCCACGGCGTTGCAGCCCATAGCGGTTTCCGAATCCACGGAAAGCGGCCTTCGGCTTACCCGGCTGCGCGGGGGTAGCGTACTGATTGAACTGGAAGGATGGCCCGCCGGGAACACGGCTTGCACCGTGTATGCCTACGGTCTTTCGGGCCGTTGCTTAGCCTGCAAGACGTTTTGCGGCACCGCCACGGTGCTGGAAACGACGGCGGCCGAAGGCTGCGCCGTTGTCTGCATCGAAGGAAACGGTTTCAGGGCCGCGGCCAAGGTCGTGCTGCCCTGACCGCTTAAGGAAAAATCACTGGCCGAAGGCCTTGAACAGCTTATACAGCTCGTCGATGCCGTGCAGGGCGTTGGCGGGAAGGTTCTCGCCCTGCGGTCCCCACACCTTTAGCAAGGAATAGTCTTCCACCGTACAGCCCGACTCGTCGAACCGACCCTCGGCATTCTTTACCTTCGACGTGTCCAGGTGCCAGTGCTTTTCCAGGAACCGATAGGTGGCCTCTCGCTTGGACCAGCCGTAGTCGTGTCCTTCGGTGGGAAAATGCGCGTTCTCCACCTTGTCCTGGGCATTGTAAAAGCCGTACACCCGCTGCAGGTAGGGATAGCTTATCTGCGGGACATCCCGAGTCCAGTCCTTGCCGTCGCTCACCACCAATAAGGGCCGCGGGGCGCACAGGGCCGCCACTTCGGCATTCATCGTGCCGCCGCCGGCCAGATGGATGGGATTGCCGCTCTCGCAGGGGCAGCCGCCTATGAAATACGAGGTGGTCATCACCACCGGCATACTCAGGGTGATGCGCTCGTCGATGGCCGTCAGGAACATCGTGGAGCTGCCGCCGCCGCTGCCGCCCGTAATGCCCACCCGCGTTGGATCGGCTTCCTTGAGCGACAAGAGATAATCCAACAGGCGCAGCCCGTTCAGGTTCTGGATGGTATGCGCCATAGCCGTGCGATGCGACGTGGGTTCGAACTGCAGCAATTGCTCGTCCCAGGCAAACAGATCGTAGGAAACGGCTATGCATCCCATCCGGGCCTGCATAGCACAGCGCAGCTGCTCGTCGCGGCGGTAACGCCCGTCGCCGAAATGGCCGTTGGGGTTCAGGATTACCGGGCACGACGCCTTCCGGTATTTGAGCGGATGATATATGGAACCGGTACAATAGACTCCGGGCAGAATCTCCAGGCCGATGTTCTGCACATAATAGCCGTCGTACGTGCGCTTGGGCGTCAGGTAGGGCTTCGAGTCGGGACGGGCCGGCAGGCTGTCCAGGCCGGCGGCGTGCCTCATTTCGCGACGCAGCAGGGCACGACGGGCCTCGAAGCTTTCGCGGTCGTCGTAAAGGGTGTTCAGGTAATCGATGAACTGCTGTCCGTCGGGCGCCAGGCGGCGGGTATACTCAAACTTGCGGATTTCGTATATGTTGCGGCCTTTGAACACCAGTTTGTAGTCGATGGGAGCCAGGACGTTCTTCAAGGTCTCTTCCACGCTCCAAGGGCGGAAACGGTATTCGGCATAGTCCAGCAGTTGGGTCTGGTCCAGGTCTTTGGGGCGCTGCAGGCGCACGTCGAAGCGGCGTTCTATTTCGTCGAGCACCTCGCCCAGCGGACGGGCAAAGCGAGTGTCGGAAGTGGGACGGTCGAAACGCGCCGGAGCCTCTTCGGCCTCCAAAGCCGAAGCTGCAGTCTGCGCCCGGGCAGACGCGGCCAGACACACACACAAAGCAGCTAAGACACCGAGGCGCACCGGACGGAACGCCGGAAACAGCATAAAGTTGTTTTTCATTTTTCTATCTCAATTAAACGACAGCCGCTGCAACAACCGTTATGGCGACCGTCAAACCGACGGCCCGGCCGCTTCCCGGGAAACTAACCTACCAGACTTCCCACGAGCAGCACCAGCAGGATAAGCGGCGACACGAAGCGCATCAGGAAAAACACCAGGTTGAGCAACCAGCGGGGCCAGCGGATGGTGCCGCCGTTGGTGAGTTCTTCCATTACCACGTCCTTCTTCAGATACCAGCCCACAAAGATCACGATGAGCAGTCCGCCGACGGGCATAAATATGTTCGACGAAACATAGTCGCAGAAATCGAAGATGGTGAAGCCGAACAGATGGAAGCCCGAAAGCGGCCCCATCGACAGCGAGCAGAGCGTGCCCGACAGCGTAATGATGCCCAGACAGACAGATACGGCTGCCTTGCGTCCCAGACGAAACTCTTCCTGGACATAGGCAATCATCACTTCGGACATCGAGATGGACGAGGTGAGCGCCGCCAGGAACACCACAAAGAAGAACAGCACGGCCACCACCCGGCCCGCCGGCAGCTGGGCAAAGATGCCCGGCAACGTCACAAACACCAGTCCGGGGCCCTGCGAGGGCGACAAGCCGAAGGAAAACACGGCCGGCATAATGGCGCAGCCCGCCAGGAGGGCAAACAGCGTATCGAGCAGAGCCGTCTGGGTGGAGGTCTTCATAATGTTGTGGTCGGACTTCACGTACGAAGCATAGGTAAGGATGCAGCCGCAGCCCAGACTGAGCGACAGGAAGGCCTGCCCCAAGGCCGACTGCAGCATATCCACGGTTACCTTGGAAAAGTCGGGCCGGAACATAAACCGGAGGCCCTCCCCGGCGCCCGGCAGACACATCGAATATATGGCCATCACGACGACCAGCACGAACAGGGCCGGCGTCATAAATCGCGTAAACTTTTCGATGCCCTTCTGCACGCCGCCCGCCAGAATCACTGCATTCAGCGCCATAAACAACAGGAAGCAGAGCAAGGGCACCCACACCTCGGTGGCCCCGCAGGCCGCCTGGAAGGTGGACAGCATCACCTCGTTGTCGGTCGAGGCAAAGTTCGCCCCGAAAGAACGGATAAGGTAGTTGGTGGTCCATCCGCCCACCACCACATAGAACGACTGGATAAGGAAACTGCAGATGACGGCCAGCACGCCGTAGGTTTTCCAGCCCGTGCCGGGCGCCAGCACCCTGAAGGCGCCGTAGGTATTGGCGTGGCTGCGCTTGCCCACGATGAACTCCGAAAAGAGCACCGGCAGGCACAACAACACCACAAATCCCAGATATACAATAATAAAGGCCGCGCCGCCGTTGGTGCCCATCAGGTAGGGAAAACGCCAGAGGTTGCCCAGGCCGACGGCCGAACCGACCATTGCCAGCAGTACGCCCATACTGCTTTTGAATCCTTCGCGCGGTGCCATAGTCACTGTTCGGGATAAAGATTGGAAATATGACTGCCCTGCACGTTGTCCAGCCGGATAAGCGGCTCACCCTCCACGGGACGGAACGTACGCAGGCCGTCCACGAAGATATCCGAGGCATTGCTCACCGAAACGGCCGGTCCCTTGGCCACGTTCAAAGTGACGTCCTTAAGAGTGATGCGCTGCGCATCGCTTACGACGAAGCCGCTTTCGGCATCGACGTTGACATTGTACAGACTTATGTCGGAAATGGGCATTTCGGGAATGCCCAGGATGTTGCCCACCGACTTCACCTGCGAGCCGGTCATATTGGAAATATGTATGTTGCGGAACACGGGCGTACGCTCGCTCACCGGTTCTTCGGTGGAACGGCCGTAGAACAGGCTCAGGGTGACGGCCTCCTTCTTGATGTCCTTCATTACGATGTTGTCTACCCGGATTTCCTCCACAATGCCGCCGCGGCCGCGCGACGACTTGATGCGGATGCCCCGGTCGGTGCCGTCGAACACACAGTTGCTGATGGTTACCTTGCGCACGTCGCCCGACATCTCGCTGCCTATTACCACGCCGCCGTGCCCGGCCAGCATCGTGCAGTTGGTGACGGTGATGTTCTCGCAGGGAGCGGCATATTCGCGTCCCTGGCGGTCGCGGCCGCTCTTTATGGTGATGCAGTCGTCGCCCACGCTTATATGGCAGTTGGAAATGTGCACGTTACGGCACGACGACGGATTGATGCCGTCGGTATTGGGCGAATGCGGATTGCGGATGGTGAGCCCCGTTATGTTCAGGTTGTCGCAGAATTCGGGATTGACGGTCCAGAAGGGCGAATTCTGAATGTGCAGCCCTTCTATAAGAATGTCTTCGCAGCGGTAAAGCTGGATGAAGGGCGGACGGAAGAACTGACGCCGGAGCGTGTTCGTCCAGTCGGATTCCGGTTCCAGCTGCAGGTCGGCGTTGGCCTGGGCAAAGGACTGCTGCCATCTGGTGGGCTGCGAGGGCTCGTTCTTGGCCAGGGCGCCCTCGATGCGCCAGGCTTCCTGCCACCAGGCCTGCCCGTTTCCCTCGAGCGTGCCGCGTCCCTTTATGGTGATATTGCGGGCCTCGTAGGCATATATGAGCGGATGGAAGCTTTTCATCACCACACCCTCGTAACGCATTTCCACATAGGGCATATAGGCGTCGAAATCGTCGGTAAACGAAAGCACCGCCCCCGATTCCAGGTAGAGCGTTATGTTGCTTTTGAGCGTGATGGGGCCCGTGAGCCAGGTGCCGGCCGGGACGTAGAGCGTGCCGCCGCCCTGGGCCGACAGCCGGTCGATGGCCTTGGCGATGGCCTGCGTGTTCAGGGTCTTGCCGTCGTTTTTGCCGCCCGCCTGGAGCAGGTTGATGGTCTCGGCCGGCAAGGCGGCCGTCAGGCACAGGCAGCAAAGCGTCAGTAGGATTCGTCTCATAACTACAAATTGAATTTGGGCCAGGCATAGCTGCCGGGCTTGAGGGTAATGTGACAGTCGGGGAAAATGCCGGCAGGCGTACCTACCGGAGGTTCCAGATGCAGCTGCACCACGCCGGGCAGCCATTCGCGCTCGGGAGTGAAGCTGTTCCAGCCCAGCCGCTGCAACACGCTGCAGGCCGTGGCGCCGCCCTCGATGAGCATCTGGGAAGGCTGTATCTGTTTAAGAATGCCGTATACGCATTCGGTCATCCGGAAGAGCAGTTTTTCGGCCGATTTGGAGAAGGACGGACGGGCCTCGATGCGCACCAGCAGCCGGCCGTGGCTGCGGAAAGCCTCCACGCAGGCGGTTATCCAATTCACATAGTCTTCGTCCGAGGGCTTGGCCTCGCGGCAAAGGGCAGACGGCATACGCAGCACCGGGAATCCCTCCGATTCCAGCCGGTTGGAAAAATCCAGGCTGTTCTGGTGGGCGCTGCCGCACACAATAAGGGTGTCGTGCAAATCGATGCCTTCGGCGGTCTGGGAATGGTCGGTCGCTCCGGCTTCCTCCTCCGGAGCGGGCTGACCGGACGGACAAGTCCCTTCCGTGGCTTCTGACAGATGCCGGTGCAGCCGTCCCCGCCGCACTTCCGCTTCCAGACAGGCAGCACAGAAGGCCGCGCTGCCGCCCGCCAGCGTATCGTCCGCGCAGGCTTCGGCCAAGGCCGACAGATCCTGCCGGGTGGCAGCATCGGGAATCTCGTATGGGACAATGGGCTCGAACCCGTCCGTACGCGATTCCACCAGACGCTTCACCAACGACGAATGGGCCGGGAAATCGGGATCGTGGTTAAAGGCCGTCTCGGCCAGCAGCACTTCGTTTACATAGTAGGCACCGTCCTTTATGCGGCGACCGGTATCGGGATTGGCGGGCTCTATGAGCAGACGCTTGTAGCCGAAAGCCTCGGCCAGGGCCTGCATTTCGGGCAGCACCCAGCCGCGCAGCACCGAATCGGTTTTCTTTATCACGCGGACGATGCCGGCGGCCTTCAGGTTGTCGGCCAGCAGACGGGTCACCTTAACGGCCCCCTCGGCAGTGAACGAGCGCGTGTTCTCGGCCAGCACCAGCACCTCCGAGGTCTGGGCCGCCAGCGTTTCCACGTCGGGGATGTCCACCAGGAAACTCACCGGAATTTCCAGGCGCATGCACAGGCCGGCCACCTCGGCCGCTCCGGTAAAGTCGTCGGCAATGAGCGCTATCATCGGTCAGCGGTTTTGGGCCATCTTCAGGGCGTAGTCGATGGAAATGAGCATCGCATCCTCGCAGGCAATGCCGCGACCGGCAATTTCGAAGGCCGTGCCGTGGTCTACCGAAGTTCGTATGATGGGCAGTCCCAGCGTAATGTTCACGCCCTTCACGCTGTCCATTTTCTGTTTTTCGTTGTTCCATTTGAATCCGACCAGTTTGAAGGGCACGTGGCCCTGGTCGTGGTACATAGCCACCACCCCGTCGAACTTGCCCTGCACGGCCTTGGCAAACACCGTATCGGGCGGCACGGGACCTTCCACGTCGAATCCCTGGGCGCGGGCCTGCTCTATGGCCGGGATGATTTCCTCGATTTCCTCGCGGCCGAACAGACCGTTCTCGCCGCTGTGGGGATTCAGGCCGGCCACGGCCAGATGGGGCTTGTCGATGCCGAATTGACGGCAGGCATTGTGGAGCAGGCCTATGCAGTCCAGCACACGGGCCTTTTTGGCCCGGTCGCAGGCCTCGCGCAGCGATACGTGCGTACTTACGTGGATTACGCGCAGGCTTTCGTCGGCCAGCAGCATCGCATAGTTTTTGGTGCCGGTATAGTGGGCATATATTTCGGTGTGGCCCGAAAAATCGTGGCCGGCGGCGTGGATGGCCTCTTTGTTGATGGGGGCCGTCACCGTGGCGTCCACCTGGCCTGCCATAGCCAGTTCTATGTTGGTGCGAACGGCCTCGAAAGCCGCGTGGCCGCACATTGCCTTCACCACGCCGTATTCCAGCTGGGCCATATCCACGTTGTCCAGGTCGTACACGTCGATGACGCCCGGCTCGAAACGGGCTTCGGCCACCGACCCGACCGGCCGGACGGCCACGGGTTTCCCGTCCACACGGGCGTCCAGAAAGCGGACGGCATCGGCCATTACCTTGGCGTCGCCCACCACCATCGGGCGGCATTTGTCATACACGGAGGGCTGCAGCAGCGCCTTGACGGTGATTTCCGGACCGATGCCGGCCGGATCGCCCATACTTATGCTTACAATAGGTTTGTCCATAAATCTGAGAAGGTGTTTTGAATATGGTTCACGGAATTATCTAAGCAGATTTTCCAACGGCTACTAATAAATGTTTTCGTATATCTGAATGACGTCTTCGCGACGGATTTCGCGGGGATGGTTCGAGAGCAGACGCGTCACGTTCATAGCCATATCGGCCATTTCGGGAATGGCTTCGGCCTGTATGCCCAGCTCGGACAGATGCTGCGGAATGCCGCAGTTCACCGACAGTTGCCGCACGGCTTCCACCGCCATAGCCGCGTTGCGGGCGTTGTCGCGGCCCACGGGCAGTTCCATTGCCTTGGCTATGGCCGACAGCTTAGCTATGCATTCCGGGGCACTGAAGCTGAGCACCTCGGGCAGCAGCACGGCATTGGCCAGTCCGTGCGACAGATGATACTTGCCGGCCAGGCCATAGGAAAGGGCGTGCACGCCGCAGGTGTTCACCGGGCCCAGGCAGAAGCCGCCCATCGCCGAAGCAATGGCCAGGGCCTCGCGCGCCGGACGGTTGCGGCCGTCCATCACGGCCTTGAGCAGGTTCTTGTATATGAGCGAGACGCCCTTGAGCGCCGCCGTGTCCACAATGGGATTGGAATGCACGTTTATGATGGCCTCGATGCAGTGGCAAAGGGCGTCCATACCGGTTTCGGCCGTGATGCGGGCCGGAAGGGAAAGCGTCAGTCCGGGGTCGAGAAGCGTCACGTCGGGTAGCAGGAAGGGGCTTATGATACCCTTCTTTTCGCCGTCGGCCGAATCGAGCAGGATGGCGTTGGGCGACATTTCGCTGCCGGTGCCGGCCGTGGTGGGAGCGCAGGCCAGCCCGATGGAACGGCCCGCGAGCTTCCCCTTGCCAAAGCAGTCCGAGACAGGCGTCTTGCGGTCGCACAGCACCGCCAGCAGCTTGGCTATGTCGAGCACGCTGCCGCCGCCTATGCCCACCACGGCATCGGGCCCGAAACTTTTGGCCTGGGCACGGAGGGAATCAAAATAGTCGGACGTGGGTTCGCCCGCCAGGTTGTAGTCCAAGCGGCACATCTTCAGGCCTTCGGAGGCGGCCCGTTCCAACTGGGCCTCCAACATGGCCCAAATGGGATTGGTCGACAGCAAGAGCACTTTTTTCCAGCCCTGCGCCAGGGCTTCGTCTATCCACTGGGCAGAGCAGCCGAACCCGAAGGCCACCTTGCCGGGAGTCATTATTTCTACAGGATTCATCGGAGTGTTAAATTCTATTTTCCTATGGGCGTTCCCGCTGCAAGTCGGGTCGTTCCCAAACAATTATCGTTTTACATTTTCGGTTCAAGCCAGGGGCGTCCTTTCCTTGCGGCCGGGCCACCGGCTTTACGGGCCCGGGCATCAGTCCTTCAGTTCCGACAGCCGGTAGTCGTGAATGGTAAGGCCCGGTTCCAAGTCGGGCTTGGGGAAGAACAGGCTGGCCACGTAGCCCACCACCAGCACAATCAGGTGACTATAGACACCCAGCATATATTTGTGGTGCGGGAAGTTCCATTTGCCCAGGTCCAGAATGAGCTGCTTGGCGCCGTCCACCTCCACCTTGGTGGTGGTAAGCACGGCATAGGCCGTAAACAGCACGCATACCACCAGGCCTATGTACAGTCCCTGCTTGTTGGCGCGCTTGCTGAACAGTCCCAGCAGGAAGATGCCCACTATTCCGGCCGAGAAAATGGCATAGAGCTCGAACACGATGCCCAGCACGCCTTCGCCGTTCCAGGCATAGTAAAGCGCGGCCACGCCCACGGTGAGCACGCCCGACACGGCCACCATCGCCCGGCCCATATTCAGGCGCTGGCGGTCGGTGGTGTCCTTTTTGAAGCGGCTGTAATAGTCTTCCACAATAATGGCCGACAGGCAGTTCATATCGGCGTCCAGGCTGGAGATGGCCGCGGCCAGCAGGGCGGCAATCACCAGTCCGGCCACACCCACGGGCAGTTCGTTTATCATAAAGTAGGGGAAGACTTCCTCGGCTTTCATTCCCTCGGGCAAGGCGGCGGTACCGTTGTGGTAATAGACAAACAGCAGCGAACCGATAAGCATGAACATAGCCCAGATGGGCACGCTCAGCCCCACCCCGATATAGGCGGCTTTCTTGGCTTCGCGGTCGGTGCGGGCCGTCAGATAGCGCTGCACGATGGTCTGGTCGGTGCCGTATTTCTGCAAGGCATAGAAGGCGCCGTTTATCACCATCACCCAGAAGGTGAGTTCGGCAAAGCTGAAGCGATACGGGCCGAAGCCTATCTTCTTAAGGGCAATGGCGTCGTGGAACACCTGCATGCAGCCCTGTTCGGGACGCACCAGCAGCACCGCCACGCAGAGCACGCCGCCCAGGATGAGCAGCAGTCCCTGCACCACGTCCATCCAGATGACGCCTTCCATTCCGCCCACATAGGTGATGACCACGATGACCAGTCCCAGCACCACGATAATCCAGAGCGCGTCCACGCCCATCATACTGGACAGGGCCAGCGAAATAAGGTAGAGCACCGTGCCCATCTTGGAGAAATGCGTCAACAGGAAAGCCAGCGAGGAATAGATGCGGGCCGGCAGTCCGAAACGGCGTTCGAAATATTCGTAGGTACTCAGGCGGATCATCTTGCGGAACAGCGGCACGATGGCCCATATCAGGAATATGAGCACCACCGGCACCATAAGGCCCTGCACCAGCAGTATCCAGTTGCCCTTGTAGGCCGCCGCCGGATACGACAGGAAGGTGACCGAGCTTATCAGAGTGGCGAAAATGGAGAGGCCTATGGCCCACGACGGTGCCTTCTGGCTGCCCTTGAAGTAGGCGTCGCTGCTCTTGTTGCGATGGGCCACGTAAATGCCCACGCCTATGGTGAACACCAAGGTTATCAGAATAATGGCAATGTCAATCCAATGGATGGCGGCGGAACTCATAGGTCGAGGGAATTAAAAGCATCTACAATGGCTTGGTTCTCTTCGGGGGAATACTCCGACAGGGGCGGCATCATAGTGGTGCCGCACAGCTTCTGGCTGTGCATAATGGCCTTGAGGGCCGCCAGCGACTGACCCAGCGTGCGTCCTTTCTGATACACGGCGGCCACCCGGTCGGTAAGGGCTTGGAAGTGGTCGGCTGCCGCGAAATCGCCTTTAAGGAAGGCCTCGTAGAGCATTCCGTACAGTTCCGGCACGATGTTGCCGGTGCTGGGCACGATACCGTCGGCTCCCAGCTTGAGGCTGTTGGCTCCCTGGGCGCCCCATCCGCAGAAAAACGAGAAGTCCTCGCGGGAACGGAAGGCGGCGATGCTGGCCTTCATCTTTTCCTCGTCGCGTTCGGAATCCTTCAGGCCGGCTATGTTGGGGTGACGGCTCAGACGCTCGGCCACCTCCAGCGGCAGCGACATCTGCGTGGTGGCCTTTATGTTGTACATAAACACCGGGGCCTGGATGCCGTCGCCCAGGGCGCGGTAGAAATCCTCCATCTGTTCCGGGGTAAGGATGTAATAGGCAGGCAAGGTGGACACCACGGCATCCACGCCCAGGCGGGCATAGGCATTGCCCAGCCGGATAAGCTGCGCCACGTCGTTGCCCACCAGGCCGGCATACACCTGCTGCCCCTCGGCACGGGCCGACACGGCAGCTTCCATAAGCCGCAGGCTTTCCTTTTCGCCCACGGAGGCGCCTTCGCCGGTGGTGCCGAGCACCAGGGGCGACAGACCATTGGCGGCAAAACGTTTCATAATGCGCCGTACGGCCGGCGCGTCGGCCTGATAGTTGGGTTTGAGCGGCGTGGCCATAGGCACCACCACGCCTTGGAATTTCTTGGTCATTCGGACATTTTATCGTTTGCGGGCCAGAAGCCCTTGTTTTCCTTCATTACCGGGAACCTTTGTTTTTCCCCTTCAAGAGAAGCCTCCGCCTGGCAGTGTTCTACGGTTTGGCCTTTCCGAAGGGGCAAAAGTACGGAATCGGCTGCAATAACCGGCAAAAATCCCTGCCTTAAAATGCTTGTATTCCCAGACGGCGGGGGCTGTCTCCTGCGGTGAGGTTCCGGGGCATATTCGTTAATACTTGCTTGGAAGCTGTTTGGAAGTAAGGTTCCGCTTGTTATTCAAAACAGCTTCTTATTCCAACGAAACCGTCAGGGGTAGCAGCGAATCGCTCTGGGCCAGTAGCTTGCCGTCGGCATAAAGCCTGAGGCCGCTGCCCTTCCCGAAACGGCTGCCGTCCTTGTCCCACAGGATGCTCACCAGATGGCCGTGGTAGGGAATACGGTCCAGGCAGAACCAGTCCCATCGGCCTTCGGGCAGCAGGGGATGCACCTCCAGCACCTGATCGGCCCGCGGACGCAGGCCAACCAGTCCGGTCACGACCAGGTCGGCAAAGGTAGAGTGGTTATAATAGTAGCTGCGCAGCTGGTCGCCCTTGAGCCAGTAGCCCGTGGTTTCGTCCAGGTACTCGCCCACATACGGACGCCCGCGCTTGTACTGCGACTCCACATAGGTTTCCAGCAGTCCGAAGTACACACTGTCGTCCACATAGGACTGTTCGTAAGCGTTGAGCACGTTGGCCAGGGCCGTCAGCGTCTGCGACGTGGCAAAGGGCCACACGGCGCCGTCCCATTCGCACTGCCCTACCCCGTGGGTGCGGAAGTCCGGGTGACGGCGCTCGGCGGTGGTCAGGCCATAAGGGGCCAGGAAGCCCTCGGGATCGGTTACCTGCAGCCAGGCCACCTGGTAATCGGGATGGCCGGCATCCTGCTGGGGCAGATTGAAATACCAGGGGACGTAGCCGATGGCCTCGCGCACGCCGGCCAGCTGGCGGTCGGTTTCCAGACGTGTCTCGAAGAACTGTTGGTCGGTGTTCCAGAGCTGTTCCTGCACGGCGCGGCGCATAGCGGCGGCCCGGTTGTCGTACAGAGCCGCCTTTTCGGCATTGCCAGCCAAACGATACATATCGGCCAGGGCCGCGGCATTGCCGTACATATAGCTGTTGATGGTGGGACGGGCATTGTACACCCGGCGGCCTCCGCTAATGGATTCCTCCATTCCGTCCGACACGTCGCGCTGGCCGTAAAGGCCTTCGGGCCAGGGATGGTATTGCATCCAGCGTTCGTAGTCGGCGTCCAGGTCGGGCAGCATATCCAGCAGCCAGGCCGTGTCGCCCGTCACCAACCAGCGCTGCCAAGCGGCATAGGGCGTCCAGGAACTGAATTTGCCCAACCTGGGCATAGGCTGGCCGTCGTTGCCGCGGTACCACACCCGCAGGTAGTCGTCCATATAGCGGAGGTCGTGCAGCCAGCGGCCTTCCATCAGATGGTGGCCTATGGCACAGGCAATCATATTGTAGCGGTCGGAATAGCTGCGTTTCACCAGGAATTCGTTGAACACGTATCCCTGCGGCGTTTCCTGGATGCCCTTGCGGAAAGACCACCAGCGGAAATACCACATTTCCTCGAAATTGTCCTGCGGGCAGGCAAACAAGGGGACGTTCTTTTCCATCCAGTCCCAGGCCTCGGCGTTGGGAATGGCCTGCACCACCGTTTCGGGTTCCATACGGTTGAAGTAGTCGACGTAGTGCCTGTACTCGGAAGCATCCAGCAGTCCCTGCGGAGCCTTGGCGGGTTTGCGGGCCTCTGCCGCCCCGACGCAGAGCAGCAGGGACAGGCCCAGGGACAGCCCTTTCAGCGCAATGTCAAGTGTGTGTTTCATTGTTTAATATACTTTTGGAATGATACGGGACAAGGCCCGCGGAATTCCCCGACGGGGCGGTCCGACGGACTCCGGTATTCAGCGGCAAATATAAGCAGCCCCGCGCCCAATGCCAAGCGGCCGGCTTGCACCATTCCGACGAAAATGGGCACATTCTGTTCGCCAAGTCCTTCAGAAGCGTTCCGGGCCTGCCGACCGGCAGCTTCGCACAAAGATTGGGAATCCACAGGCTCGCAAGTGTCTCTTGCACAAACGGAAGCCTTGCCATACTTTTGCCGACGGATTTCCACGGCCCGACGGCCGACGGATTTCCACGGTACGGCGGCAGCCGCAGATCAAGTTGCCGCACATTCTTTTTTTATGGGCTTATTGCTATTGTTTCTGCTGGGGGCCATGGCCGTCTCGTTTCTGTGTTCGGTACTGGAGGCCACCCTTATGTCCACTCCCATTTCCTACATCACTATGCGCGAGGACGAGGGCTATCGTCCCGCCCGGCGGTTCAAGCGGTTCAAGCAGGAATCGTCCAAGCCCATTGCCGCCATCCTGAGCCTGAACACCATAGCCAACACAATAGGCGCGGCCGGCGTGGGGCGCCAGGCCACCCTGCTGTTCGGTTCGCAGTGGTTCGGGCTGGTGAGCGCCGTCACCACCGTCCTTATCCTGGTGTTCTCGGAAATCATTCCCAAGACCATCGGCACCACGCGCTGGAAAAGCCTGATGGGCCCGGCCGGCGTCCTTATTCAGGGACTCATCTACCTGATGTATCCCTGCGTCGTCCTGATTGAATACATCACCCGCCTGGTAACCCCCAAGGAAAAGGAGGCTTCGGTGTCGCGCGAGGAAGTGAGCGCCATGGCCAACGTGGCCGAGGAGGAAGGCGACCTGGAAGAGGACGAGAACACCATTATCCAGAACCTTATAAATATGGACGAGATAACGGCGGCCGACGTGATGACGCCGCGGGTAGTGGCCGCCATTGCGCCCGAGTCGATGACGCTCAAGGCCTTCTACAAGGACAAGCGCTTCCTGCACCACAGCCGCATTCCCGTCTATGCCGACAACGACGAATACATTACGGGCTACATCCTGCGTATGGAAGCCCTGCAGCTGATGGCCGACGACAAATTCGACCTGACGCTGGGTTCCATCCGGCGCAACATAGCCACTTTCAACGAGGACACCACGCTGGACAACATCTGGGACGAGATGCTGGGCCAGGACGAGCAGATTGCCGTGGTGCTGAACGAATACGGCAGCTTCCAGGGAATCGTCACGCTCGAGGACGTCATCGAAACCCTGCTCGGCAGCGAAATAGTGGACGAGCAGGACACCGTGCGCGATATGCAGCAGCTGGCGCTGGACGCCTGGAAAAAGCGCAAACCGGCCAAATAAGCGGCCGTCAGGCGTTTTCCACCACCCGGCGATAGGCCTGGATCATTCCTTCGTCTATCTTTCGGCCCATTTTGGCGCGCAGCTTGGGGTTGTTCATCATAAAGCCCACCAGATACATCAGCAGCGAAGTCTTCCACTTTTTCTGGGGGAAATCGTACTGGCTGTGCGAGCGGAAGAAGCGGTGGTCGGCCCGCATCAGGCCGCGCATCTGGTAGATGAGGTCGCGGAAGATGCGCATTCCGCCCACTCCGTAGAAATTCTGCGGCGGACAATAGCGGTGGTCCAAGGCAAAACAGAGACGCCCGGCCAGCAGTTCCACGTCGCGCCCGGTATCGTGGCTTGTTTCGGCAATGCCTGCCAGATAGTTGCCACCCACCTGGGCGCGGGCCTCTATTATCGTGCGCAGATTGGGCTCACGCAACAGGTCGCCGTCTATCAGATAAGCGAAAGGCGTGCCCATCGTCACCGTGCGGTGGCCGTTACAGAACTGGCGGTCGTCGTACATTTTAAAACGCGAGCCCATCGAATGGTCCTTTATGGAGAAGGCATAGATAATGGCGTCGTGCCTGTGTATATTGTCGCGCAGGAAATCGTCGAAGCGGTCGGTATAGACGCAGCGGCCGGTCTTGGCACAGCGGAAACAGCTCATACAGCCGCCCTTGAAGGGAAATTCGGCAATGTCGACCAAGTCGCACCCGTAGGGAAAGACTTCCCGGAACCCGTCCACCAGTTGCCGCAGCCTTTGCCGGGCCGCTTCTTCAATGCCGAAATCGGCCACGATGACGGCCTTCCTTCCGGGCAATTTGGCACCGGACGACGCGGGCTGGGCAGCAATTAAGGCAGGCTGGGAATCGGCGTTCAATACAATGCCGTTTTGGGACGCACGGTTTGCCGGGCACTTGAAGTCTTCGTGCGCTATTTTCCACAACAGGAATTCGAACCAGTCCTCGGCCTGCCGACGGCCGGCTTCTGTCAGCAGGTCGTCCATATCGGCCGACAAGCCGTCGACGTAGCGAAGCCCCATATCGGCACAGTTTTCCTCGATAAACCTGTGGGCCGTGGTGTCGTAAAAATGTTTCGAGGTGCTTAGCTGCGTGGCCACCTTCCCCTCAAGGGAGATTTCCGATTCCTTGAGCAATTCTATGAACCGATGCAACTGACTGGGCACCAAGAAGGTATATACCGGATAGCAGAACAGCAGGACGTCGGCCCGCTCCACCAGGGCGAGTGCCTGGGAAAAGTCCTTTTCCAGGGAACGGATTTTTTTGCCGACGTCCAGGACCGTAAAGTCCTGTGCCGGAAACTTTTTCTGCAGATACAGGCAGGTGTGCAAGGTGGTGGAATACGGGCCCTTGGGGCTTCCGTTCAATACCAGAATATTCATAGCGTCACGGTTTTGTCTGCGCAAAGATACGTTTTGTCCAACTAAATGCCGGCCGATGGACTGACTTCCAAAAAAAAAATCGCCGACAGACGGAACAATTCAAGGAACGGCTGTCTACCTTTGCGGCATCTGAAAGGGGTGCCACACTGTAGGGCTGAGATCATACCCATATACACCTGATCCGGGTAATGCCGGCGTAGGAATTCTGTCAGCAAAAGCACTCTTACAGTAATTTTCCGGAAGACGGCCGGTCCCCGACGTTTCCCGGGTCGGCCATCCGCGAAGGCCGGATACGGGCGACGGGGGTTGAACGGTTCCCGAGGTTTCCCGGGCCGGCCATCCTGCGAAGGCCGGATACGGACGACGGGGGTTGAACGGATCCCGAGGTTTCCCGGGCCGGCAGCCTTTCGAAGGCCGGATACGGACGACGGGGGTTGAACAACCCTCTGGCAAAGGCCCGGCTATTAAAAAAAGAGTGTCTATGATTGAATCAAAATGGTATTCCGACGCCTGTCGGCTCATCAGGGAGCAGTCGCCCCTGGTGCTCAACCTGACCAACTATGTGGCGATGAACTTCAGTGCCAACGCCTTGCTGGCCGTCGGGGCCTCGCCCCTTATGTCGCTCGAAGCCAACGAAATGGAAGAACTCACGGCGCAGTGCGATGCCTGTGTCATCAACATCGGCTGCCTGGAGGCGGCCCACACCAAGGCAATGCTGCTGGCGGCCCAGACCGCCCGCAAACTGGGCAGACCCTGGGTGCTCGACCCCGTCGGAGTGGGTGCCAGCGCCTGGCGGGACGGCTTTGTCCGGCAGTTGCTGGAACAAAAGCCCACGGTAATCCGCGGAAATGCCTCCGAAATACTTCATCTGGCCGGAGAAAAGCCCCGGTCGCGCGGCGTGGACGCCGCCGTAAGCAGTCGGGAGGCCGCGCAGGCCGGCAAGCGGCTAGCCCTCGAAACCGGCGCCGTGGTGTCCATAAGCGGCGCCACCGATTATATTACCGACGGCCACGACACCGTCGACCTTACCGGCGGCAGTGCGCTAATGCCCCAGGTGACGGCGATGGGCTGCACCGCTTCAGCCCTGACGGCCGCCTTCGTGGCCTGCGTGAAACCGGCCCTGACGGCGGCGGCGGGCGCGATGGCGCTTATGAGCGCCGCCGGCGAAGCCGGCGCGGCCCCGGGGCCCCGGGCGGGCGGGCTCGGCGCCGCCGTTTCCGCCGCCCACGGGGGCCGGTGCCCGGCCTCCGGAGAAGTTTTCCAACCGCGAGTTCCTTCCCCAACCTGCTAATCTCCTTTTCTACCCTCCCATAACTTTTCTCGATACTTTTTCCCAATCCTCCGATACACGCTAATGAACAAAGACTTACTTAAACTGTATCTGGTCACCGACCGCCGCCTGACGGGCGGACGGCCGCTGGAAGACATTGTCACGCAGGCAGTAAAAGGCGGCGTCAGCCTGGTACAGCTGCGCGAAAAAGACCTGGACACCCGCGAATTCATCTGTTTGGCCCAAAGGCTTAAACAAGCATTGGCCCCTCTGCACGTGCCTCTCCTTATAAACGACCGCGTGGACGTTGCCCTGGCCGCCGATGCCGACGGCGTGCACATAGGCCAGAGCGATATGCCCTACCCTATGGCCCGACGGCTGCTGGGACCCGATAAAATAATCGGGCTTTCGGTCGAGAACTTCGCCCAGATAGAAGAAGCCAACCGCCTGGACGTGGACTACATCGGCATATCGCCCGTGTTTGCCACCCCCACCAAGACCGACACGGCCCGGCCCTTCGGACTGGACGGACTCAGGAAAGCCGTGGCGATGTCGGTGCACCCCACGGTGGCCATAGGCGGGATGAACGCCTCCACAGCTGCCTCGGTAATGGCCTGCGGCACCGATGGTCTGGCCGTAGTCAGTGCCATCGTGGCAGCCGACGACCCGCAGCAGGCCGCCCGTCATCTCAGAAACATACTTGACTTGGAACAATGAAGACATATCCCAGAGTTCTCACCATCGCCGGCAGCGACTCCTGCGGCGGGGCCGGCATACAGGCCGACATCAAAGCCATCAGCGCCACGGGCAGCTACGCCGCCAGCGCCATAACGGCCGTCACGGTACAGAACACCCTCGGCGTCAGGGCCGTGCACGACATTCCCGTCGACATTGTGCAGGGCCAGATCGAGGCCGTGGCTACAGACATAGGCTGCGATGCCGTCAAAATCGGGATGCTCAGTTCGGCCGCACTGGTACGCGCCGTAAAACAGACGCTGGAGCAGCTTGGCCTGCCCAATCTGGTGATTGACCCGGTAATGGTGGCCACCAGCGGCGACCGCCTGCTGGCCCAGGATGCTGTAAAGTCGCTGTCGGAAGAGCTGGCGCCTATGGCCCGCGTCGTCACGCCCAACATTCCCGAGGCCGAAATACTGGCCGGGACACCTATTGCCTGCCAGGAAGACCTGCCCGATGTCGCCCGCCAGCTGTCGGAAAGGCTGTCGGCGCAGTCGGGGCACCCCGTGTCGGTGCTTATGAAGGCCGGCCACCTGGACAACGAAGAACTGGTCGATTACCTGTACAACGCCGAGGAAGACCACTTGCTGGAACTGCGTTCCCGCCGCGTGGATTCGCGCAACACCCACGGCACCGGCTGCACGCTATCCTCGGCCTTGGCCTCGTACCTGGCCCAGGGATACTCGCTCGACGAGTCGGCCCGACGGGCCAAGGCCTACCTGACCCAAGCCCTCTGCTCGGGCGCCGATTACGAAATAGGACACGGCCACGGCCCGGTGAAGCACTTCTGGAACCTGCCGCCGGCCGATTCCCGCTAAATTCTCCGCCCCTTCCCGGGATCTTTCCGACCACGCGGAAGAATGCGAAAAACGCAGCGACAAGCAACTCAAGACAGCCGGAATCCGTTTAGTGCACGGACTTTCCGACAAAAAAAGGGCCGGCCCGGCAGGGTCAGCCCTTCTTTATTATAGTGGTATAAGCGTTTAGCCCAGCATCGTAAGCAGGATACCTGCGGCCACGGCCGAACCGATCACACCCGCCACGTTCGGGCCCATAGCATGCATGAGCAGGAAGTTGGAGGGATCGGCCTTGGCGCCTTCCATCTGGCTGACGCGGGCGGCCATAGGCACGGCCGAAACACCGGCCGAGCCGATGAGCGGATTGATTTTCTCCTTGCCGAACAGGTTCATGAACTTAGCCAGCAGCACACCGCCGGCAGTACCCATCGAGAAGGCCACGATACCCATCAGCAGGATACCCAGCGTCTTCAGGCTCAGGAAGGTGGCACCGGTGGCGGTGGCACCCACGCTCAGGCCCAGGAAAATCACCACGATGTTCATCAGCTCGTTCTGGGCCGTCTTGGACAGACGATCCACCACGCCGCACTCCTTCATAAGGTTGCCCAGCATCAGGCAGCCGATGAGCGGAGCGGCATCCGGGAGGATGAGGGCCACGATGACGGTGATGACAATCGGGAAGACAATCTTCTCGGTCTTGCTCACGCTACGCAGCTGTTTCATCTTGATTTTCCGTTCCTTTTCGGTGGTCAAGGCCTTCATGATCGGAGGTTGGATAACCGGCACCAACGCCATATAGGAATAAGCCGCAATGGCGATCGGGCCCAGCAAGTGCGGAGCCAGACGGGTGGTCAGGAAAATCGACGTCGGGCCGTCGGCACCGCCGATGATACCGATGGAACCAGCCTCTGCAGGCGTGAAGCCCATCCAGTTGGCGCACAGGAAGGTAATGAAGATACCCAGCTGGGCGGCCGCACCGAGCATAAACGACTTGGGGTTGGCGATGAGCGGACCGAAATCCGTCATAGCACCCACGCCGATGAAAATCAGACAGGGATACACACCGGCCTTGACGCCGATGTAAAGCACGTCGAGCAGTCCTGCGTCTTTCAGCACGGCACCGTAGCTGTGGTAGGCCGGGCTGTTGGGATCCAGGAATGCCGTCCAGAGCTCTTCGTGGAACATACCGGCGCCGGGCAGGTTGGTGAGCAACATACCAAAGGCGATGGGCAGCAACAGAAGAGGCTCGTATTGTTTCTTTATGGCCAGAAAGAGCAGGAAGAACGAAATGAGCAGCATCAGAATCTGACGCCAGTCAATGTTCATGAAGCCCATGCTGGTGAAGAAATCCAGTACGTCTTGCATATGGCAACATCATTAACCGATAACCATCAGCAGGTCGTCCTGCATCACATTCTGGCCGGCAGCCACCGCAATCTGCTTGACGGTGCCGTCGCATTCGGCCGCGATGGCGTTCTCCATCTTCATGCTCTCGAGGGTAAGCAGGGTGTCGCCCTTCTTGACGGCCTGACCTTCGCTCACGAGCACCTTGATGATGCTTCCGGGCAGCGGGCTGACCACCTTGGTACCGGCGGCAGGAGCGGCAGCAGCCTTGGGAGCGGCAGCGGGAGCAGCGGCAGGAGCCGGAGCAGCCTTAGGAGCAGCAGGAGCAGCCTTGGGGGCGGCGGGAGCGGCCTTGGGAGCCTCGGCGGGCTTGTCCATTTCCACCTGGTAGGTCTTTCCGTTGACGGTGACTTCGGTGATGCCACCTTCTATTTCGTTGACGGCGGTCTTGTATTCAACGCCGTTGATCTTGAATGAAAACTCTTTCATAATGAATTACTTGATGAGATTGTTAACGTTAAAAGCTTTACTGTTCCAGGTGGTAGCACGAGGAGTTATATTCAGACGCGAAGGCGTGATGTCGTGAACTCCGTAGTAGAGGTTCAGGGCAAAGGCCACGGCTGCCATATCGGCCTCGCTGTCGGACAGATAGAGCGACATCGCGATGGCGGCACGGGTGGCGCCGTCCGCATCCTGGGCATAGGTTTTGGGAGCGACTTTCGGGGCCTCGGCCGGAGCGGCTTTCTTCTTGGGCTGCATGACGTAGCCCAGGAACTTCATGATATACACGAAGATGAAAAGCAGCACCAGCACCAGTCCGAAACCGAGTCCGGTCACCAGCCAGGTATGTGAGGTAACAGCTAATATAGTCATAATTACAACGGAATATTACTGTGTTTCTTGAGCGGATTCTGAAGCTTCTTGGTCTGAAGCTTCTCGAAGGCATTGACAATGCGGGCACGGGTGGTGCGGGGCTCGATGATGTCGTCGATGTAGCCGCGGTTGGCCGCCTGGTAGGGGCTGGCAAACAGATCCTTGTATTCGGCTTCCTTCTCGGCGATGAATTTCTTCTTCTCCTCGGGATCCTCGATGGCCTTCAGGGCCTTGGCCTGCAGCACGCCGACGGCACCGCTGGCGCCCATCACGGCAATTTCGGCATTGGGCCAGGCATAGCACACGTCGCCGCGCAGCTGCTTGCAGCTCATAACGATGTGCGAACCGCCGTAGCTCTTGCGCACGGTGACGGTGACCTTGGGAACGGTGGCCTCACCGTAGGCAAACATCAGCTTGGCGCCGTGGTCGATGATGCCGGCATATTCCTGACCGGTTCCGCAGAGGAATCCGGGCACGTCGACCAGCGTCAGAATCTGGATATTGAAGGCGTCGCAGAAGCGCACGAAGCGGGCGGCCTTGCGGCTGGCGTCGCAGTCGAGCACGCCGGCCAGCCAGCTGGGCTGGTTGGCAATGATGCCGGTGCTGCGTCCGTTAAAGCGGGCAAATCCGCAGATGATGTTCTTGGCATAGTCCTTCTGAACCTCCATAAAGTCGCCGTTGTCAACAATCAGGTTGATGATGTCCTTCATGTTGTAAGGCTTGTTGGGATCGGCGGGCACGATGTCATTCAGGGTTTCCTCGATGCGCATCGTATCGTCGGTGCATTCCTGACGGGGAGCTTCCTCCATATTGTTCTGCGGGATGAAGCTGACCAGACGGCGCACCTCGGCCAGGGCTTCGTCTTCGGTGGCGGCCACGAAGTGGGTCACACCCGACTTGGTGGCGTGCACCTTGGCACCGCCCAGCTGTTCCACGGTGACGTCCTCGCCGGTAACGCTCTTAACCACCTTCGGACCGGTGATGAACATATACGAATTCTGCTCGGTCATCATAATGAAGTCGGTCAGGGCCGGGCTGTACACGGCACCGCCGGCGCACGGGCCGAAGATGACGGAAATCTGGGGCACCACGCCCGAAGCCAGGATGTTGCGCTCGAAAATCTCGGCATAGCCGGCCAGGGCGCAGGCACCTTCCTGAATGCGGGCACCGCCCGAGTCGTTCAGACCGATGATGGGAGCACCCAGCTTGACGGCCTGATCCATTACGTTGCATATCTTCAGAGCCATAGTCTCGCTTAGCGAACCGCCGATAACGGTGGCGTCCTGCGCGAAAACGAAGACCAGACGGCCGTCGATGGTTCCGGAACCCACGGCCACGCCGTCGCCCAGGAACACTTTCTTTTCCATACCGAAGTCGTGGCAACGATGGGTAAGGAACATATTCACTTCTTCGAAGCTGCCCTCGTCGAGCAGTTTGTTGATGCGTTCACGGCAGGTGTAGCAACCCTTGGCGTGATGTTTCTCCACTGCGGCCTCACCGCCTCCGGCCAAGGCCTTGGCGCGGCTGTCGACCAGTTTTTGCAGTTTTACGGTATCCATACTACGGGCAAATTTATTTGGGTTGTTCGCAGAGTTCGGTCAGCACGCCGCAGGTGCTCTTCGGATGCAGGAAACCGATCATCAGGTTCTCGGCGCCTTTGCGGGGCTGGACGTCGATAAGACGGATGCCGGCAGCTTCGGCTTCCTTGAGGGCCTCGGCCACGTTCTCCACATTGAAGGCTACGTGATGGATGCCGCCCTTGCCGCCGTTCTTTTCGATGAACTTGGCAATGGTCGATTCGGGGCAGGTGGGTTCGAGCAGCTCGATCTTGGTCTGACCGACCTTGAAGAAAGCGGTTTTCACCTTCTGGTCGGCCACTTCCTCGATGGAGTAGCACTTGCTTCCCGACAAAAACTCAAAAAACGGCATCGTTTCCTCCAGAGAGGTAACGGCAATACCCAGATGTTCGATGTGAGTAGGTTTCATAATGTTTTATAAATTAGTTAGTTAACAGAATTTCAAAAACGGTGGCAAAGGTAGCCTTTATTTGGCGGCTTTCATAGCCTCGCGCAAGATTTTTTCATTTTCGGCGGGCCAGTAGCCGCAGTCGAGTTCTATGAATACCGAAGTATAAGGTATGAGCGATTCGGTTTTTACCACGGCCACGTTGAACAGCTTGGAGGCGGCGTCGAGCTTGGCAAACACCTGGTCGTGCAGGATCTGGTGGACGTCGAAGCCTTTCACCATCTGGTAAAGCTCTTCCTTGAAGGCGTCGGCCCCGGGGGCCAGACGGTCGTTCATATACTCCAGTTCCTGGTCCATATACACGATGGGACGCACGTGGGGCGCCGACTTGAGCATACCCAGCACCTTGTCCAGCACGGGCAGCAGCTCTTCTTCGGTGTCCAGATAGTCGATACCGGGCGACGACTGCAGCGGATAGGCCTTGTCGACCACCAGAATCCAGTTTCGATGCCCCATAAGCGGGAGCAGACGCTTGAGATTTTCCAGATTTTTCATTTCCTCCTTGTTTATTTCGTAATAACGCGACCTTTGGTTCCGGCCTTGGCCGAAACCCATATTTCGGATGCGCGAAGGTATAGCTTTTACCGCAGAACTTTTTACTTTTGCCGTGCTTAAAAAAAGGACGAAAATGAAAAAGAATTCCACCCTGCCGCTGCTGCTCATCATACTGCTGCTGGCTGGCGTCGCCGTGTACCTGTTTGTCGGCAACCGGCAGCAACAAGAAGTCATACAGGAACTCAACGAACAGTTTGAGATGGAGAAGGAAGAACTGGAAAACGACTATTCCCAGCTGGCGCTCCAGTACGAAAGCTACGGCATCCGGCTGGACAACGACTCGCTGGCCCAGCTGCTCGACCAGGAACGCACCCGCAACCTGCGCCTGATGGAAGAGATAAAGACCCTGAAGATAAACAACGCCCGGCGGCTGAACGAGCTCAAGAAGGAACTGGAAACCGCCCGCGTGGTGATGCGCAGCTATGTGGTGCAGATAGATTCGCTCAACACCCTGAATACCAGGCTTAAGGAGGAAAACACCACCATCAGCCGGCAATACCGCGAAGCCCAGGCGGCCGTGTCGGAACTGTCGCAGCAGAATTCCAAGCTGAACGCCCAGGTGCAGCTGGCCCGCAAACTGGAGGCCCGCGACATAAGCGTCCGCGCGCTTACCGACAAGGGCCGCACGGCCAACCGCATTGCCAAAACCACGGTCATCGAATTCAAAGCCATCATTTCCAAGAACATATCGGCCGAGGTGGGCGAAAAGCCCATCTATCTGCGCATTATGCAGCCCGACGACGAGCCGCTGCTCAAGGCCGACGCACCCTGCTGCGACTTCGAGGGCAGCCGGCTGGAATGCTCGGTAGTGCGTACCATAGAATACGACGGCGAGGAGCAGCCGGTGACGCTCTACTGGCAGGTAGAGGAATTCCTGAACGCCGGCACCTACCGCGCCGATTTTTTTGCCGACGGCTATCAGATCGGCAGCACGTCGTTCACGCTTTCCAACTAGCTAGTATAAGGTTATAAAGTTTATAAAGTTGAAAGTTTTGGCAGGTGTTTCGGGGTATTGGATGTCGGAAGGGCCGCGGGATAGTATAAAGTTATAAAGTTATAAAGATGTGT
>R17__coassemble_192_pt1 | contig 44460 bp, 25 predicted proteins | sample R17__metabat2_high_PE_026 | metagenome-assembled genome bin R17
GCACGGCCCTGTACGGCGTGCCCACGATGTTCATAGCCGAGCTGAACCATCCGATGTTCGATATGTTCGACCTGACTTCGCTTAGGACGGGCATCATGGCCGGCTCGCTTTGCCCCATCGACCTGATGCGCAAGGTAACCGAGAAACTTCACATAACCTACATTACCAGCGTTTACGGACTTACCGAGAGTTCGCCCGGTATGACGCAGACCCGCTGGGACGATTCCTTCGAGGTGCGCTGCACCACCGTGGGACGCGAATATCCCTTTACCGAGGTGAAGGTGCTCAACCCTGAAACGGGCGAAGAATGCGCCGTGGGCGAGCAGGGCGAGATGTGTTGCCGCGGTTATCTGGTAATGAAGGGCTACTACAAGAATCCTACGGCCACGGCCGAGGTGATAGACAAAAACGGTTTCCTGCACTCGGGCGACCTGGGCGTGAAGGACGCCGACGGCAACTATCGCATAACGGGCCGCATAAAGGATATGATAATTCGCGGCGGCGAGAATGTGTATCCCCGTGAAATAGAAGAGTTCCTGTACAAGATGCCCGGCATACGCGACGTGCAGGTGGCCGCCGTGCCCTCGCCCAAATACGGCGAGCAGGTGGGCGCCTTCATTATCCTGCACGAAGGCGTGACGATGACCGAGGAAGAGGTGCAGGACTTTTGCCGCGGCAAGATTGCCCGCCACAAAATACCCAAGTATGTGTTCTTTGTGGACGGATTCCCGCTTACGGGCAGCGGCAAAATACAGAAGTTCAAGCTGAAGGAACTCAGTGTGAAGTTGTTGGCTCAGAAAGGGATACAGCCGGTATAAGCTATGGAATCCGCCCTGAGTCTTTCGGAGCTCCTCAGAACCGTCAAGCAGGTGCTGAAAGCGGCGGCGCCCGGCACTTGCTGGGTGCAGGCCGAGGTGGGCGAGTGCCGGACGAATCCCTCGTCGGGACACTGCTACCTGGAACTGGTGGAAAAAAAGGAAGGCTCCGACTCCCTGAAGGCCAAGGTAAAGGCAATGATCTGGGCGTCCGATTGGTTCTTCCTGCAATCGCAGTTTCAGGAACAGACGGGAGCTCCGTTGTCGGTGGGGCAGAAGATACTGGCCGAAGTGGAAGTGTCGTTTCACGAACTGTATGGTTTTTCGCTGGTAATTCGCGACATAGACCCCAGCTACACCTTGGGCGAGTGGGCCCTGCAGCGCAAGAAAGTGCTGGACCGTCTGCAGCGCGAGGGCATTCTGGAAATGAACCGCGAACTGCCCTGGCCCGCGATACCGCAGCGCCTGGCGGTGATTTCGTCGCCCACGGCGGCCGGCTACGGCGATTTTATGAACCAGCTGGCCAACAGTCCGTTTGCCTTCTATACGCGGCTTTATCCGGCGGTGGTGCAGGGCGAACAGGCCGAGGCTTCGCTCTTGCAGGCCTTCGACCGGCTGCTGGGCGATTCGGAGCGTTATTGCTTCGATGCTGTGGTGATTATACGTGGCGGCGGGGCCACAACCGACCTGTCGTGTTTCGACACCTACGGCCTTTGTTCGGCCTTGGCCCAGTTGCCGCTTCCGGTGCTGACGGGCATCGGTCACGAACGCGACAAGTCGGTGGCCGACCAGGTGGCCAACGTGTCGGTGAAGACTCCTACGGCGGCGGCAGAGTTTTTGATTGGCTGTCTGCAACAGGAATACGACAATCGGATGTTGCAGGCCCGCCGGTTGCGCGAATGCCTGGCCGACCGCCGCCAGACCGAACTGCTGACGTTGCAGCGGAGGCAATTGGAACTGAGGCAATATGCCCTGGGACGGCAGCGCGTCGGCTGCCAGGAACTGCAGCAGCGGCAGGCGCTTTTGCAAGGACTGGCCCGGCAGCAACTGGCCGACGAGCGCCATCGCTTGGAACTTTGGCGCCGCGACCTTAGCGCATTGTCGCCCGAGGAACAACTGAGGCGGGGCTATACCATCACTCTGTGCGAAGGAAAGCCGGTGGCCTCGGCCAAGGCACTGCCGGTTGGAAAGGTGCTCGAAACCCGCTTTGCCGATGGAAGCGTCTGGTCTGTCGTGGAAAAAGCGAGCTGTAATGGCGACGCGGATTAAGTTCCGGCTATCGGAAAATTGAAACAATAAAGAACATACGATAATGGAAACCAAGGAAAAGAACACGGCCTCGAAAACTTCTTCGGTGGCCGGAAGGGCCAAAAGAAAGGCCGAAGGGACAGTCGGAACGACGGCAAAGGAAACCACCGAGGCTATGGCCGAAGGGACCGCCGGCGCGACGGTCGAAGAGATAGCCCAGGGTACGACATATGCGTCGGCCGCGGCCGAGATAGATGCCATTCTGGAAAAATTGCAGAACGGCGAATGCAGCGTGGATGAGCTGGTAGCCCAGGTGCGCCGGGCCACCCGTCTGCTGGCTTTCTGCCAGGACCGCCTGACGCGCACCGACGAGGAGCTGAAAAAACTGTTCGAAGAGTAAGACGCTGTTTTGGAATAAAAACAATTTACATGCGATGAAGAAAAATATTCTTTTCGGCCTGCTTTTGCTGGCTTCGATGACGGCCCTGGCCGCCAAACCCCAGGTGAACAACATTATATTTATGATCGGCGACGGGATGGGGCTTAACCAGGCCTATGTCGGCGTGCAACGCTACGGCCAGTTGCTCAGCTTTATGCAGATGCCCTATGCCACCCTGCAGGAAACCTGGTCGGCCAACCAGAAGATAACCGATTCGGCCGCTTCGGGCACGGCCCTGGCCTGCGGCATCAAGACCAACAACTATATGATAGGTATGAGCCCCGACACGGTAGCGGTGGAATCCATTCTGGCCCAGTCGGCCCGCAACGGAAAATCCACGGGCGAGGTGGTGACCTGCTATATTCCCCACGCCACGCCGGCCGTCTTTGTGGCCCATCAGCCCGACCGCGGTATGTACGAGGAAATAGCGATGGATTATCTGCACAACACGCCCGACGTCGTGATTGGCGGAGGCCGCAAGTATTTCGAGAACCGCAAGGACAGCCTGAACCTGAGCGACAGCCTGCGGGCCAAGGGATTCGGTGTCTATTACAACCTGTCCGACGCCCAGGCGGGAACGGATGCCCGTCTGGCGGTGATGGCGGCCGACGGCCATATGCCCAAGCTGGCCGAGGGTCGCGGCGATTTCCTGCCCGATGGCGTGTCGCTGGCCCTGGACCGTCTGAGCCGGAACAAGAAAGGCTTCTTCCTGATGGTGGAAGGTTCGCAGATAGATATGCGTTGCCACAGCAACGACATTGAAGGCACCGCCGACGAAGTGGTGGACTTTGCCAAAGCCGTGCAGGTGGCCCTGGATTTTGCCCGCAAGGACGGCCACACGCTGGTAGTGGTGACGGCCGACCACGAAACGGGCGGACTGGCCCTGTTGCAGAGCACCCCGCTCAATCCGGGCGATCCCATTAAAGGCAAATATACCACTACCGGCCATACGGGTGTACCCGTGCCAGTGTATGCCTATGGCCCCGGCGCCGAGGAATACACTCACCTGATTCAGAACAGCGACCACAAGGCCATCATGGCCCGGCTGGCCGGCCTGAAGTAACAACGAATGTATCGCGGAATTTGTACCAGGAATGGATCTTAGCAAGGAACTGACCTACCTGAAAGGCGTCGGTCCGGCCCGTGCCGAACTGATAGCTAAGGAACTCCAGATTGTGAATCAGGAGCAGTTGTTGTACTATTTCCCCTACAAATACATAGATCGCAGCCGCATATTCAAGATAAACGAACTGACGCAGGGACTGCCCTACATTCAGGTGTGCGGCCGCTTCCTGTCGTTCCAGATGACGGGCGAAGGCCGGGGCAAGCGGCTGGTGGGCCGCTTTACCGACGGCACCGGCATATTGGAACTTATCTGGTTCAAGGGCATCCGTTACGTGCAGGACCGCTACAACACGCAGGAAACCTATCTGGTGTTTGGCAAGCCCTCGCAGTACGGCAACCTGCTCAGCATAGCCCATCCCGACGTGGACGTGGCCACCGAGCGCAACCTGCGCACGCTTACCGGCGGTATGCAGGCCTATTACAATACCACCGAGAAGATGAAGAACGGCTACCTGAACTCCCGCGCCATGCAGAAGATAATGGTGTCGCTCTTCCAGACGCTGGACCAGCGCCTGCCCGAAACCTTGCCGCCGTGGCTGCTGGAGCGCCAGCACCTTAAGTCGTTGGACGAATCGGTGCGTCTGGTGCATTTTCCCAAGGATGCCGAAAGTCTGCGCGACGCCCGTTACCGGCTCAAGTTCGAGGAACTGTTCTACCTTGAGCTGCAGATTCTGCGCTTTGCCGGCGAGCGCAACAAAAAGAAGCGCGGATTTCCGTTCCGTCGCATCGGCGACAATTTCAATACTTTCTACCACGAGCACATTCCCTTCGAACTGACGGGAGCGCAGAAGCGGGTGCTCCGCGAAATCCGCGCCAACGTGGGCGGCGAACTGCAGATGAACCGCCTTATTCAGGGCGACGTGGGCAGCGGCAAGACGCTGGTGGCCCTTATGTCGATGCTGATGGCCGTTGACAACGGCTACCAGGCCTGTCTGATGGCGCCCACCGAGATCCTGGCCACCCAGCATTACGAAAACATAAGCCGGATGCTCCGGGGAATGGACGTCCGGGTGGGACTGCTCACCGGTTCCACCAAGCGGAAAGACCGCGACCCCTTGCACGAATCGCTGCGCGACGGCTCGCTGAACATACTCATCGGCACCCACGCCCTTATCGAAGACGAGGTGCAGTTCCACAACCTGGGCTTGGCAGTGATAGACGAACAGCACCGTTTCGGGGTGGTGCAGCGCTCCAAGCTCTGGCAGAAGAACGACACGCCGCCCCACGTGCTGGTAATGACGGCCACGCCCATACCGCGCACGCTGGCTATGACGCTCTACGGCGACCTGGACGTGTCGGTGATAGACGAGCTGCCGCCCGGCCGCAAGCCCATCCTTACCGTGCACCGCTACGAAAACCAGGTGTACGAACTGTACAAGTTTATGCATCAGGAACTGGCCGCCGGCCGTCAGATATATATTGTGTATCCGCTCATCGAGGAATCGGAGCGGTCCGACTACAAGAACCTGAAGGATGGTTACGAGCATATAAAGGAAACTTTTTCCGAAGTGGAGGTGGAAATGGTGCACGGCAAGCTCAAGCCCGACGAGAAAGATGCCGCGATGGAGCGCTTTTCGTCGGGGAAGGCCCGCATTCTGGTGGCGACCACCGTCATCGAGGTGGGGGTGGACGTGCCCAACGCTTCCATTATGGTCATCCAGAACGCCGAGCGCTTCGGGCTGTCGCAGCTGCACCAGCTGCGGGGTCGCGTGGGGCGCGGTGCCGATCAGTCGTATTGCGTGCTGATGACGTCGTACAAGTTGTCGGAAGACGGGCGTCGGCGCATCGACATTATGACGTCCACCAACGACGGATTCGAAATTTCAGAAGCCGACCTGAAAATGCGCGGCCCTGGCGATATGGAAGGCGTGCAGCAGAGCGGCGTCCCGTTCGATCTGAAGATTGCCGACCTGGCGCACGACGGCCCCTTGGTGGAGCACGCGCGTCGGGTGGCCCAGCAGGTGCTGGCCGACGATCCCGAACTGTCGCAGCCCGAAAGCGCCCTGTTCCGCCGGGAGTTGAACCGGCGCTTTGCCCACAAAGTCAATTGGGGCGATATAAGTTGAATTAAGTGAGGGAATTGCACTACCTTTGCCCCCAAGGTCCGGGAAGAGGAACGGCTGATTTATACAATTAAAAATCAAGTAGTTATGCCAGATACAAACAAGCAGTTCGACTGCGTGACGGGAAAGTGCCGCTCGGTGTTTCAGAACAAGCTCAAGGATTATGGTGCGTCGTGGCGCATACTGCGGCCGTCGTCGGTCACCGACCAGATATTCATCAAGGCCAAACGCATACGAAGCCTGGAAACCAAGGGCGAGAACCGCGTGGGCGAAGGCATTTTCCCCGAATTTATGGGCATTGTGAACTACGGCATCGTGGCGCTTATCCAATTGTCGCTGGGCTATGTAGACCAGGTGGATATGACCCCCGAGCAGGCAATGGAGCACTACGACCGCTTCCTGCAGAAGGCCCGCGGTCTGATGCTGGACAAGAACCACGACTACGACGAGGCCTGGCGCGATATGCGCGTGTCGTCCTACACCGATTTGATACTGACCAAACTGAGCCGCATCAAGGAGATAGAAGACCATCACGGCCAGACGCTGGTGTCGGAAGGCATCGATGCCAACTATCTGGACATAATGAACTATGCCATTTTCGGCCTTATCCGTTTGGATAGCAACGAGTAACCGTCTGTGAACCGCTTTCTGGACTAAAAGGGAGACAGTCTTTGAACCGCAAACTTGGATTATAACGAGTAACCGTCTGTGAACCGCTTCCGTAAAATAATGGCGTTGCTGGCCCGGATTGTGCTGGGCCTTACCTTTGTTTTCTCGGGATTCGTCAAGGCGGTGGATCCGCTGGGAACCGTCTATAAAATTCAAGATTATCTGCAGGCCTTCGGCTGGCCGTTCTTTATGGAATACGCCCGTGCGATGGCCTTTTGCCTGATTGCGTTTGAAATGCTTTTGGGCGTGTGTCTGCTGTCGGGGCGCTGGCGGCGGGCGGCGGCGTGGACGTCGGCCGCTTTTGTGCTGTGCCTGACGGCTCTGACGCTGGTGGTGGCCCTTACCAACCCGGTGAGCGACTGCGGCTGTTTCGGCGACGCCGTTCATCTGACCAACTGGCAGACCTTCGAAAAGAACGTGGTGTTGCTTATCCTGTCGTTGTTGCTGCTGTTGGGCGGCGAAGGGCTCTACCGTTTGCCTGGCAGGCATTCCGACCTGGTCGTGGTGCTGGCGGGCCTGCTGCTCCCGACCTTCCTGATGGGGCAGAGTTTGCGCCACCTGCCGCTGGTAGACTTCCGGCCCTACAGGGTGGGCACTTATCTGCCTGATAAAATGAAGTGTCCCGAAGGGGCCCCCACCGATTCTGTGGTGTTTGCCTATTTGTTGGAAAAAGACGGTGAGGTGCGCAGCTTCAGTCTGGAGGAGTATCCCTCCGACTCGGGCTGGACGTTTGTGGACCGTACGGAAAAAGTGGTGCGCAAGGGCTGCGAGCCGGAAATCCACGATTTCGAGCTGTATTTGGACGGCGAGGACATTGCCGGATCGCTGCTGACCGACACGGCCGAGGTGTGGCTGCTGGTGGCCCACCGGCTGGAAACGGCAAATCGCCGCGCCGTGCCGGCCGTAAAGGAACTTTCGGTTTTGGCCCGGGAACGTGGCATAAAATTGTATTTGCTTACCTCGTCTGTGGCACAGACCGTCGGCGAATGGAATTTCGAATACGGACTGGACTTGCCCGTGTGTGTGGCCGACGATACGATGCTCAAGACCGTGATACGTTCCAATCCCGGACTGGTGACGCTGAGGAACGGCTCCGTGACGGGCAAATGGGCGGCCCCCGATTTGGACAAGGCCGTCAGGATGCTGCGTCAAATCCCGGAACCAGACGGATTCCAGGCTGGAAACGAGGCTTGCGAGACAGATTCCGCCGCCCCGGCCAAAACGGCGAATTATAGAGAACTTTAATTAACCAACCAAAATTCAAATAGTTATGAGAAAGAAAATTGTAGCAGGCAACTGGAAAATGAACAAGAACCTGCAGGAAGGTGTGGCGCTGGCCAAGGAACTCGATGCCATTCTGGCTGACGAAAAGGTGAACTGCGACGTGATTATTGCCACGCCGTTCATACATCTGGCCACCGTAGCCGCCGCCGTCAATACCGCCAAGCTGGGCGTGGCTGCCGAAAACTGCGCCGACCACGAAAAGGGTGCCTATACGGGCGAAGTGTCGGCCGAAATGGTAAAGTCGACCGGTGCTCAGTATGTGATTCTGGGCCACAGCGAGCGTCGTGCCTATTACGGCGAGACTCCCGAAATGCTCAAGACCAAGGTGGAACTGGCGCTGGCTCAGGGCCTTACTCCCATCTTCTGCATCGGCGAAGTGCTGGAAGAGCGCAAGGCCGGCAAGCATTTCGACGTGGTGAAGGAGCAAGTGGAAAAATCGCTGTTCGGCCTGAGCGCCGAGGATTTCGGCAAGATTATCCTGGCTTACGAGCCCGTCTGGGCCATCGGTACCGGCGAAACTGCCACGCCTGAGCAGGCCGAGGAAATCCACGCCTACATCCGCAGCGTCATTGCCGGCAAGTATGGCCAGGCCGTGGCCGACAACTGCTCCATTCTGTATGGCGGCAGCTGCAAGCCCTCGAATGCCAAGGAACTGTTTGCCAATCCCGACGTGGACGGCGGTCTTATCGGCGGCGCTTCGCTCAAGGCCGAAGACTTTATGGGCATTGTGCGCGCTTGGTAAGTTTGCGCGTCGGCCGAAAGGCCTTCAATCGAAAAGTCCCGTTCGCGGTTTCCTGCGGACGGGACTTTTACTATTACCAGGGATAGTTTCCGGCAGCGGCTCCGCGCTGCAGGCCCTTTATGCTCTCGGTGTCCATTTGCTTGCCCATCGGGTAGCCGCCGGCCCGGTCGCTGCGTCGGTAGAACAGGCCGCTGGAATTGTATCCGTAGGGGCCGTTGTCCCAATAGACCGGTATAATGCCGTTGTTTTTGGCATTCTTTACCACGCATTCGTGGTAGTAGCCGCGCGACTCCTGGGATTTCTGTTTGTATTCCTCCTTTTGCTCCTCGGTGGTGCCTTTGTTGTAGGCGGCTGTGGTGTGGCTGGTGGCACTGAATTCGCCCAGTACCACGGGAATGCCTTTCGAGGCCCATTTGTCGTAGCATTTGCGGAACTGCTTTTTCATATCGGCTTCGGTGGCGGTGGAGCAGTCGGGATAGCTCTTGTAGGCATCGCCCCAGAACAGTTTGCCGTCGGCCGTGCCGCAATAGTCCCAGGGATCGTAGTAATGAACCTCCACCATAAGGCGGTTTTCCACCCGGTCGGTGGGCAGGTGGAATTTGTTGTAGCCGTAATCGATGTTGGTGTTGTAGCAGGGGCATATGAGCACGCGCCAGGCGTTGCGTCCGCCGGTGGAACGCACGGCATCCACGAAGGTCTGGATATAGGATTCGTGCACTTCTTCGTTCTCGGCCGAAGGATTGCTGTAGCTGGCGTGTACCTCGTTTACGCCCGAGAAGAGCAGGCGTTCGTCGTAGTCGCGGAAGGCAAGGGCAATCTGCTCCCACAGGGCGCGCTGCTTGCCGCAGCAGTTGTATTGCCAGTTGTAGGTGGGGTGTTCCTCCAGCCAGCCGTTGTCCCAGTGGCAGTTTATCATTACATAGGTGCCTTCGTTTTTCAGGAAGTAGTCCACTACCTTCTTGACGCGGGCCATATAGTCGGCCTGAATCTTGGCCTGGGAGTCGCTGTGGCTTCCCCACGAGCAGGGAATGCGGATAAACCGGAAGCCAGCGGCATAGACCGAGTCGGCCAGGGCCTGGGTGGTAAGGGCGTTGCCCCAGGCGGTTTCGTCGGAGGGCACCTCCAGCGTGTTGCCCAGGTTCCAACCCAGCGGACATTGTTTGGCCAGTTCGGTTACCGACAGGCTCATACCGCTGCGATCGGGAGCAATGGAGTCTTTATAGCTGGGGTAGTCTACCGGCTTTATGTAATTGGGGTCGACGTATTGCCGCTGACGCACATAGCGGAAAACCGTGTCGATGGACGGCGCCGAGAATATGAGCGTGGCAATGCGGTCGCTGTCTTCGGGCAGGGTGTTGCGGGCTACCGTAATGCCGATGGTGTGGGGCGATTCGAAGCAGACGCTTTCCGACACCGTCAGCCAGCTGCGGTTGGAGGAAACCGTCCAGGAACTGGCCGAGGTGCGCACTGTAATGGAATCGGTGCCCCCGCTGCTCTGGAAAACAATGGTGTCTTTGGGCGAAGTGATGAGCCAACCCTTTTCGGGTTCGGGCTCGGAATCGTTGGAGGGAGTTTGGCCGCAGGCTGCGAACGCAAGCAGGCCAGCCAACAGGCAGAGATTGAGTTTCATCGTTTGGTGGTTATGATGCCGTAAAAGTAGGAAATCCCCTCGGAGAATTCGCTCAAAAAAAAAAGAAAAGGGAGGCCGGAGCCTCCCTTTTCCTAACAGGAAACGGTGAATCAGTTGAGACCGGTGCCGGACAACGTGAACTTCACGGTGAGTTTCTGGGAGATGGACAACTCGCTGGCGGCAATGGCGGGGTCAGCAGCCGTGTTGCCGAAGGCATTGTTTATCTCGATGCGAAGGTTGTTTGCGCTTTCGGGATCGCCATAAAGGATCTTGCTGGCGTCGAAGCTCTTGCTGACACCATCGACAATGATGTCGGTCACGGTGCAGCTCCAGCCTTCGGCCAGTTTGTCGTAGACGTTCTGGATATCAATCAGGAACACCACGGACGTAAGTGCCGCGGACATTCCATCCTGTGCCACGATGTAGGCTTCGTACTCGCCGTCGCCGGTAACGATGGCATTGCCTTCACCGTCGCCCCAGATGCCGAACGTCCAGCCGGCAGCGTCGGCAAAGGAGATGGCGCCCACATAGGAAGCCTTGGCCGGAATCCAGTTCTGGCACTTGGACTGATACGACTGGTTGGATTCGTCAATGTCGTCCACAGCAATGCAGATACCGTTGGTGTAGACATCGGCCAGGATGTACAGCACGTTCGACTCGATGGCCGCATCGGGCGTGTAGATCTTGATGGTGTCGGCCAGGGTAATCACACCGGCTTCCTGAGTGAAGGTGGTAACGATGGTATCTTCGGTCACCTGCGGGTCGCCCCAAGCATTGAAGCACTTGTAGTAGACGGTGATGTTGTTGCCATCCACCACGATGGACTGTCCGGTGTAGGCACCATAGGCAGCATTCCAGTTGGCCTGACCAGCCTCGGTGAAGGTCTTGCTGTCGCTGTTCCAAGTAGTGGAAGGATCGCCAAGGCACCACCATTCGGCCATGTTCTGCTGATAGGTCTCGATGTTGGTCCACTTGTCGCCAAAGCCGGCATTGTCAACCCAGTTGTAGTAGGAACCCTCGGGGAATTCGGCCAGGGTGTAGGTGCCGTCCTGCAGAGGCAGGGTGGACAGAGCGGGCCGGTCGGGCACCACGAATTCATCGGGATCGTCGTAGACATATTCTTCCTCTTCGCACACAAAGGCATAGAGAAGTTCGCAGACACTGGCTTCACCGCTTTCGGTCTGGCGCTGTACATTCACCAGCAACGACTTGTCGGTGATGTTCATAATGTTGACGTTATAGATCTTGTCGGCAAACTGGTCGTCGTTCACGCGGCCCTGGTCCAGCGGGAAGCGGACGTCCTGGTCGGTGAAGTTCACGTTGTAGTAGGAGCTGCCCCAGGCATAATCGTCGGGAGTGGTGACAGCCGTGCTCAGATAAGCCAGCACACCGTCGTCGGCAATTTCCTTCACAGAGAAGCGACCTTCGATGGTTTCGCCGTTCAGCACCAACTTGGCCAGGCCGGTAGCACCGTCAAAGCTGATGGAACCTTCTTCGGCAGGGTTGCTGCCAAAGGCCCAGTCGCCGGTAAGGATATGGCCCATTTCGGCCACCCAGTCGCTACCGCCCCAGGCTTCGGCACCGTAGAACACCACGGTGTTGTTGTGGTACTTGTGATAGAAGTGGCCGCCGGCGCTGGTGAAGTCGTCGAGCACCCAAGTCTTGTTGTAGCCTTCCTTGCCGCCGCAGAGCGCTTTCCAGAAGGGCTCCTGCAGGAACGCCAGGTCGGACGTCTCGATGGTGAAGGGAACTTCGGCCGACCACAGGTAGTCGCCGCCGTCGGAAACACCGAGTTTCACCGTGTAGTCGCCTTTCACCGAAACGGTGGCGGTGGCTTCCTTGGTGCTGTAGGTGTCGCCGGTGCTCAGCTGCCACAGATAAGCGGTGGCCAAGGTGCCGGTGTAGCTCATTGTCACGGCGTTGCCGTCGACGCTTACGAACATGTCGGTGTTCAGTACGGGAGCGGTCAAGGACTTCGACTCCTCCTCGTTGCTGCAGGCAGCGAACAGGGCTATGCCTGCCAGCGCTGCAAATGCATACTTGATGGATTTTTTCATCTTGCTGTTAATTAAATGGTTAATGAAAAGTGGTTATGTTAGAAACGTTATTTCCAGCCTTCGTTCTGTACGAGCACTCCGTTGGAGAGGTCTATCTGGGTCTGGGGAATGGGGCTGAAGCCCTTGGTGGCCTTCAGCTTGTCACCGCTCACCACCTTGCGTCCCTCGCTGTTGTCGTAGGCGTTCTCGACGGTCCATTCACCGTCGACGGCCTGGGCAGCATAGTCCAGCGAGCTGTCGTAGCGGAGCAGGTCGCCGAAACGGTGGCCTTCGAAGGCCAGCTCGTATTTGCGTTCCTTGCGCAGGTTCTCCACGCTATAGGCGGCATAGGGAGCCAGGCCGGCGCGGGCGCGCACCTCGTTCATATAGCTCACTTCGCCGGTGAGTTCCGACATCATCAGCAGCACGTCGGCGTAGCGGACAATCAGCTGGTCGGTGTAGGGAGCCACCTGCCATTCGGCAATTTTGCTGTCGCCTACCAACAGGGTGGGAAGGCCGCTCGTGCCGTTGCCCACGGAATGGTATTTCTTGGGCCAGTAGCCGGTGTTCTCCATTTGCGAGTGCTTGTCTACCAACACAATGCCTTCGGCGGCGGCGTCAATGACGGAGGCGCTGTAGCGCAGGTCGCCGGCATAGTCGGGGTCGTTTTTCCAGTCGTTTATGAAGGTGGTGGGAATGGTGCCGCAACCCCAACTGTCGTCGCCCAGGGCCGTGCCGCCGAAGTTCTTCACCTGGCCGTTGCGCAGTCCGATCATCTTCAGGGGCACGTTGCCGTCGGTGTTGCCGTTATAGTCACCGGTGGAATTGTACTTGATGGCCCATACGGTTTCGCAGTTGCCCTCGCCGGCATAGGTGGTGGCAATGCCGTACGATTCCTCGGCCGTGGCATCCAGGTAAGACGATGCGGCAATCCAGAGGTTCTTGAATTCGGGCAACAGGGCGTGGCCGCTGTTGGCTTCCAGACAATCTTTGAGCTTTTCGGTAACCGTGGCCTTGTCGGTGCCGCCGGGAAGGGTTTGGGCATCATACAGCCCGGTGTAGTACAGGAATACGCGGGCCAGCAGGGCCTTGGCGGCAAACACCGTCACCCGGCCGTCGTTGGCGGCAGCCCACGAAGCGGTCCATTTTTCACCTTTCAGGTAGGCGTTGTCGCAGGCAAAGAGCAGGTCTTCCTCGATGGCCTTGAACACGTCGGCCACAGGCGCTTGTTCTTCGTTGGCCTCGCTGGGCAGAAGGGGTTTGAGCACCAGGGGAATGTTCTGCCAGAGCCGCACCATCTGCCAATAGGTGTAGGCGCGCAGGAAACGGGCCTCGGCCTCGATGCGCTCGCGCTTGCCTTCGGTGGTCCAGGTAATCTGGTCCATCTTGCTGAGCAACATATTGCAGCGGTACACGGCTTTGTAGCAGAGTTCCCAGTTCTTGGCATATACCTCAGCGTAGGAACCGTACACTCCTTTGTCGTATTCGTCAATCATCTTGTAGTTGGTTTCGTCGCCGTTGCCCAGGCCGGCAAAGCATTCGTCGCTCTTGAGCAGCTGGTCTACCCAGAAGCCCACGCCGTCGGAACAGATAACCTGCACGCCGTCGTAGCAACCGACAATGGCCAGGTCGGCATCGCTTTCGGTCTGGTAGAAGTTGGAGTCTACCAGGCTGGTAAGCGGGTTGGAATCGAGAAACTCGGAACAGGCGGTGAGGGCCATCACCCCCAGGCCGGCACAAAGGATATTAACTAGTTTTTTCATTGCGGTTTTCGTTTAGAATTTGAGGTTTACGCCGGCCATCAGAGTGCGGGGTCTCGGATAGAATCCCAGGTCGAAGCCCGAGGTGGAGGCGTCGGTGCCGTAGCCCACTTCGGGGTCGAAACCGTCGTAGGCGGTGAAGCAGAACAGATTCTGGCAAGCCACGTAGATGCGGGCCTGGGCCAGGTACTTGAAGTTGATAACCGGAGCCAGGTCGTAGCCCAGTTGGACGTTGCTTATGCGCAGGAAGGAGCCGTCCTTTACAAACAGGTCGGAAATGTAGTAGTTCTCGGATCCTTCGGTAACCAGCGGCAGGGTGTTGGACGTGCCTTCGCCGTGCCAGCGGTTCAGGATGGCGGTGGTGTAGTTGGCGTTCTTGTCGCCGTAGTTGCGGTAGCACTGGAACACGTCGTTGCCCTGCATACCGTAGCTGCTCACCGACAGGTCGATGTTCTTCCAACCCACGTTGAACGAAAGGCCGAAGGTGAAGTCGGGCGTCGGTTTGCCTATCATCGTCTTGTCGTCTTCGGTTATCTTGCCGTCGGGCACTCCGTCAGGACCGCTCACGTCCACGAAACGGGTGCAACCCGGACAGATGGAATTGCCCTGCAGGGGGTTGCCGGCATAGAGGTATTCGTTCACATACTCGTCCACCTCGGCCTGGTTCTGCAAGATACCGTCGGTCTTGTAACCCCAGAAGTAGCCGATGGGATAGCCTTCCTGGGCCTGACGATAGGCAGCTGCCGCGTTGTTGTACACCTGGTTGGAGGTACCGGCAATGTAGCCGCTCTCGGTGGGAATGTCGCGCACTTCGTTGTGGTTGTAGGCAATGTTGCCGCTTATGCCGTAGTGGAAGTCGCCCACTTTTTCTTTCCAGGACAATGTGAGTTCCACACCGCGGTTCAGCACGTCGCCGCCGTTCACGTAGGGAGCGTCGGCACCGGCGGTGGCCAGTACGGGCGCCTGGATAAGCCAGTCGCGGGTTACCTTGTTATATAAGTCAAGTCCCAGGCTCAGACGGTTGTCCAGGAAGCGGGCATCGATACCCAGGTCGGCTTGCTCGGAGGTCTCCCATTTGAGTCCTTCGTTGGCCAGGCGGTTGGGATATGCGCCGTTCACGTTGACGGTGGCGCCGACGGGCATCACGGAATTGGCCTCTATGGTCTGGCCGAAGGCGTAGTTGGTGGTGGATGTCTGGATAGGCGCCAGATACTGCCAGGCAGAGATGTTCTGGTTACCAACCTGACCCCAGCTGGCACGCAGCCGCAGGAAGTCGACAGCGTCCTTCAATCCGGCAAAGAAATCTTCGTTGCTGATATTCCAGCCGGCCGAGAAGGAGGGGAAGTAACCCCAGCGGTTGCTCGGAGCGAAGCGCGACGAACCGTCGGCGCGGAAGGTGGCCGTGAAGAGGTATTTCTCCTGGTAGTTGTAGGCCAGACGGCCGAAGTACGACATCGTCATCGATTCGTCGTTGGGATAGCCGTTCAGCGTGATGTTGGAAATGTCGGTGTTGGTGGTATTGTTTATGTACGCGTGCTCGAAGTCGGAAATGATGAGGTCGGTGTTGACCAGATACACGCCCACGCCGTGGTACGAACGGGCCGAAGTACCCGCCAGTACGGTAAAGTCGTGCAGGTCGGCCAGTTTGAAGTTATAGCTCAGGGTGTTGTCCCAGTTCCAGGTGAGATTCTTGCCCATACTCTGCGACACCTTGTCCACGTTGCTGTAGGAGTAGACCGACCACTGGTAGATGGGCGTGAAGCTGCGCGACTCGGAACCCGAATAGTCGATACCGAAGTCGGTCTTGATGCTCAGGCCCTTGATGGGACGCAGCTCGGCATAGACGTCGCCGATGGCCTTCATAGTGTTGGACTGGCTCTCGCCGGTGTTCAGGTAGGCCACCGAGTTGGCGTCGCTCTCGTACCAAGGCACCCATTCCTGTCCGTTATAGGTCTGGGCCGTATAGCTGGCGGAACTTCCAAGGTTCACCAGGTAGTTGCCCACGTCGTCGTACATAGGCAGGAAGGGCGTGGTGCCCAGGGCCGTGCGGATGGGGCTGCCGGAATAGATGTTGCCTTCGTTGATGCCCCGCGACTGGGTGTAGGCCAGCGAAATGTGTTCCCCTATGCGCAGATGGTCTTCGTAGAGCTTGTGCTCGGAATTGGCGCGGAAGGTATAGCGGTCGTAACTGGAGTGCTCGTGGTTTCCGAAGATACCGTCCTGCCCCGTGACGCCGCCCGAAATGGAGTAGACCGACTGCTCGGTGCCGCCGTTCACCCCCAGGGAGTATTCGTAGGTGGGAGCGTTCTTGTTGGTTATGGCCGTCAGCCAGTCGGTGTCGCCGTAAGGAGCTAGGAAGGCGGCCTTGTCGGTGTACAACGGGCCCTTGCCCACGTTCATATTGCGCTCGTTCAAAATGGTGGCGTATTCGGCGGCACTCAGCGGCTGCACGTTGTGGTTGGGCAGGTTCTGTATGCCGTAGAATCCGTCGAACGACACCTGGGCGTGGCCGGCTGTGCCTTTCTTGGTGGTGATGAGCACCACGCCGTTGGCAGCCTGGGCACCGTAGATGGCGGCCGAGGCGGCGTCCTTAAGGATGTCGATGCTCTCGATGTCGCTGTTGTTCAGATAGGCGATGCTACCGGTCTGCACTCCGTCCACCACATAGATAGGATCGGAATTGGTGATGGAACCCATACCGCGGATGGTCAGTTTCAGATCCTTGCCGGGCTGGCCGGAGTTCTGCGTAATCTGCACGCCGGGCGTCTTGCCCTGCAGGGCCTGCAGGGCATTGCTGGCCCGCTCTTTCTGCAGGTCGGCCCCGCTCACCTGCAACGAGGCGCCGGTGTTGAGTTTCTTCTTCTGGACGCCGTAGCCGATGGCCACCACTTCGTCCAGGTCGGTGGCGTTCATTTCCAGGGTGACGTCGATGCTGGTGCGACCGCCCACGGTCTCGCGCGCCGACACAAAGCCCAGGTAAGAGAATTCCAGCACGGCATCGGCCGTGGTGCTGATGCTGTAATGGCCGTCCAGGTCGGTGGCGACCCCTTTCTTGGAGGCAATGTCGACCACGGTGGCTCCTACCAGCACGTCGCCGTCGCCCTGCACCGTGCCCGTCACCGTCAGGGTTTGGGCAGACAGGGTCTGCGCTCCCAGGAACAGTGCCAGGACAGCACACAATTCAATCAGTTTTTTCATAGACTTGGTTATTTTGGTTTGAAGTGATTTAGAAGTTGTTACTCTTTGGGGACAGACATTGGCATCGTCGCTTTTCCGGAGAATCGTTGTTTTTTCTGGGGAACGGTGGAATCGTTGTTTTTTCTGGGGAACGGTGGAATCGTTGCTTTTCGGATAAGCGGCGGAACCGTTATTTCTTTAGGGGAACCGTTATTTCTTGTCCGCTATAGGTCACCGTGGCTGCCGGCTTTCCGGTGCAGGGACCGCCCCAATGGACGTTCAGGACAAGGTTCTCGGCCATTCCGGGGAACGAGCCCTGCCGGGCGCCCACCGTGAGCGTGCCGACGGCATCGTCGTAGCTGAACTTTATGGTGGAGAACAGGCCTTTTTCGTAGTTGTAGTTGGTGCCCTCGTCGTCGTAGTAGACAAATTCGCCGTCCTGGCCGGGGAACACATATACATCCAGTTTTTCGACGGGCTTCTGGCCGGTGTACTGCAGCGGCTCGCCCAGGAGCAGGATGGCTCCGGCAGGTACATAGACGGGAGAATGATCGTAGGGAGCCTCGGCCTGGAGGGTCTGGCCGCCGTCCAGGTGGCGTCCGCCAAAGAACTCATACCAGCCGCCCTCGTTCCGGGGCAGATACACCTGACGGCTGCGGGCCTGGTAGGTGTAAACCGGGCACACCATTAGGGCGGGACCCAGCAGGAACTGGTCGCCTATGTTGCGCACCGCCGGGTCGTCGGGGAAGTCCATCGCCAGGCCGCGCATCATTGTATAGTCGTCGAAATGGACGCTGGCATCCAGGGAATACAGGTAGGGCAGCAGGCGGTAACGCAGACGGTCGTGGGCCAGCATGGATCGGTAGGCCGGATGGTCTTCGGGCGCGATGTTCCAAAGCTCGCGGTAGGGGAACTGACCGTGCTGGCGGAACAAGGGCACAAAGGCGCCGAACTGATACCAGCGCGTCTGCAGTTCCTGCCATTCCTCCAAGTCGGGCATCAGTTCGGGGTGAAGTCTGGCAAAACCTTTAAGCGTGGCGTCGGGCTGGCTGTCGCGGTAGGCATACCAGGCACGGTAGGCCTTTTCGTAGCGCTTCTCCACGCAGAAGCCGCCTATGTCCATACTCCAGAAGGGGACGCCGGCCATCGAGAAGTTGATGCCGGCCGATATCTGGGCCTTCATATCTTCCCAGCGGCAGGCAATGTCGCCGCTCCATACCGAGGTGCTGTAGCGCTGCAGTCCGGCAAAGCCGCTGCGGGTAAGCAGGAACACGCGCCGGTCGGGGTCGGCCTGGCGCTGGCCTTCGTATATGGCCTGGGCGTTCATAAGTCCGTAGGCATTCAGGTATTCGGTGGAAGAGCCCAGGGCCGTGGGGCCGCAGAGCGCCTTGGCATAGTCTTCTTCCACGCAGTCGCGTATGTTGGGCTCGCTGGCGTCCATCCACCAGGCGTCGAATCCGTAGCGGAACAAGTGCTCGTCCATCTGCTGCCAGAACAGCTGGCGGGCACCGGCGCTGTAGGCATCGTAGAAACTGCCCATATAGCCCTGGGCAATCCAGTCGCGCAGGCTGTCTACCACGGCTTGGCGGTACATCCAGCCTTTGGCGTCGAATTCTTTGAAGTGTTCGGTGGTAACGTAGAACTTCGGCCATACCGAAATCATTACCTTGCCGCCCATTTCGTGTACCTGGTCTACCATAGCCTGCGGGTCGGGGTAGCGGTCGGCGTCGAACTCGTGGCTGCCCCAGCTGTCCTGAGGCCAGTAGTTCCAGTCCTGGATAATGACGTCGCAGGGAATTTCGCGCCGGCGCAGTTCGGCCAGCGTGCCCGTCAGCTCGGCTGCGGTATGGTAGTGTTCGCGGCACTGCCAGAATCCCATGGCCCATTTGGGCATTATCTGGGCTTTGCCCGTCAGGTAACGGTAGCCGCCTATCACCTGGTCGGCATTGTCGCCGCTCACGAAGTAGTAGTCTATTTCATCGCCCATCTCGCTACTGAAGGCAAAACTGCCTTCCTCCTGGGCGGGCCGGGGCGAGAGTACGCGCATAGAGCAATAGGAAACGCCGCCGTCGGGCTTCCATTCCACCCGCAAGTCGTACGACTGGCCGGCGGTGAGCTGGCAGGCAAACTTCCAGGTGTTGGGGTTCCAGGCCGTGCGCCAGCGCTCGGCCACCGTTTCCTGTCCGTCGATGTACACCTTTATATAACCGGCGTAGTAGAGCATGAAATGGAACAGCCCGCTCTCGGAGGGAACGAAGCTGCCCTCGTAGAGCACCTGGGCCCCGTCCAGCGGGAAGTCGGGCATAAGGCGGGCGTTGGCCTGGGCGTTTTCCAGATAGAGAAGCGGTTCGGTGCGCACCAGCGTGCCGGCCTTGGGATGGGTGTAGGTGCCGGTAAGGCCGCCTTCCTGCCCTTGCTTGTCGTACAGGCGGAACACGTCGCCCAGCTGGGCGTAGTCGCGGGCATCGCCCCAGCGGCTCAGGGAATAGTTGTCCCACAGAATGCCGTAGTGGCGCGTAGACACCACAAAGGGAATGGTTACCTTGGTGTTATATTGAATAAGGTATTCGTTGCGGTCTTTGTAGTTGAATTCGTCGCTTTGGTGCTGTCCCAGACCGTAGAAGGCCTCGTCCTGAGGACTGTTCCACAGCTGGCGCAGGTGCCAGGCCTTTTTGGAGACTTGACGGGTGGTGCCTTGCTGGTGGTCGGTGAAGGGCTCCAGGGAGCGGCTGTTTTCGCTGAGCAGCTCGTTGCCCTGCAAATCCTCGAACCGGACCTGCCCCGACCGCTTGTTTACGAGGGCTTTTATTTTGGAGGTGGACAGCACCACCACGCTGTCGCCTTGCTCGGTAACCTGCCCGCCGCCCAGGGTCCGGCCGGTGACGATAAGGCTTTCACGGCGCGAGAACCGTCGTCCGGCCGTGGCGCTTATGTGGAATATGCCGTCGTTCACGGCCTCTACCCGCACCAGCTTGGCCGGGGAGTCGGGATCTTGTATGGACACCACCACGCCTTTGTCGGTGGAAATGTAGTCGGACGAGCAGGCCGCCAGGGCGCAGACCAGCGCCAGCAGGCAAATAGGGTAAGGGGCTTTCATACCAAATGAAGAATGATTTCAGCCTCAAAAATACCATTTTTTATAAGAAAATGTACTTTTTGACGAAAATATGCAAAACCTTATCCGATGGCCTTCCAGCCCCGGATTATCCACACCAGGGCCGTCACCAGCAGCCAGCGCGACAGCAGTATTACATACCAGGCCCCGCCTATGGCCGAAAACAGCAGTAAATCCTCGAAATTGCTGTGGGAAATGCCAATGTGGGTGTTGAGCAGCTTTACTTCCCAAGGCGACAGATTCCCGCGGTCCATCTCGTCCAGAATGGCCGCCGAACCGTACGACAGGCCTATCACGTTGGCCACAATCCATAGGAAGGTGGCGTTGTCGGACAGCCCGAAAAAGCGCATCAGCGGCCGGAACCACTTGGAGATGTGCTCCATAATGCCGAATTCGTAGAGCGCCCGCTGTATAAGGTTGAGCAGGTAGATAAGGCAGGTCATCCAAACGGTAAGCTTGAGCAGCCCCAGGGCCCATTCCCCCAGCAGCGGCCAGAAGTCGCCCTGAATCTGGAAGAAGGGAATTCCCGAAAGCGCGACGGGCGACGTAAAGGCTTCGGGACGGCCCGGCAGTACCAGATTCAGACCAAATCCAAGCGCCAGCGATCCCAGCGTGCGCACCACCACGGTGTAGGCGGGCGAGGTGCCCGTTTTCCGTTGCACGGCGCTCTCTACCGGAATGGCGTGTGCCGCCAGCGACATCGCGCCCAGTATGGTTATCTCGCGGGCGGTGAGTTCCAGGGTGGACAGCACCGCAATGCACGAATACACATTGATGAAATACCCGCTCACATAGGCCATCGCCGCGCTGCCCGGCAGGCCGAACCATCCGAATACGGGGCTCACCAGCGCCGCCACCCAGTACAGGATGCCGGTGTATTTGAGCAGAAACATCGCAAACGACACGGTGGCCGTAATCCGGAAAATCCACCAAATGGTTCTGAAAGCCCGGGGAGTGGCCTCGGCCGCCACCTTTTTGAATCGGGGCACGAAATCCTGCATAGCGGTACGGAAATATCCTTTTTGAAAAACGGCCGCAAAAGTAGCGAATTGCTGCGAATAATGGTTATTTTTGCCGCCCTTCAAGGATTCAATAACCCAACAGATATGTTCAAAGGACAACCAAAAGGCTTGTTCGCACTGGCACTGGCCAACACAGGCGAACGTTTCGGCTATTACACGATGCTGGCCATTTTTATGCTGTTCCTGCAGGCCAAGTTCGGATTTCCGGGCGCCACGGCCAGCACCATCTATGCCATATTCCTGGCTATGGTTTATTTTACGCCGGCCATCGGCGGTATCATCGCCGACCGCATCGGCTACGGCAAATGTGTGGTGACCGGCATCTGTGTGATGTTCCTGGGCTATTTCTTCCTGGCCATTCCCACGCCGGCCAATTCGCTGGGACTCACCCTTATGCTGCTGGCCTTGCTGCTCATAGCCGTCGGTACCGGCCTGTTCAAGGGTAACCTGCAGGTGCTGGTGGGCAATCTGTACGACGAGCCCAAGTATGCCGCCAAGCGCGACAGCGCCTTCAGCCTGTTCTATATGGCCATCAACATCGGCGCTATGTTCGCTCCGTCGGCGGCAACTGCCATCACCAACCGTTTCCTGGGCAAGGCCGGCCTTATCTACAAGGCCGACATCCCGGCCCTGGCGCATCAGTTCCTGGACGGCACCATCGCGGCCGACAATGCCCAGAAGCTGCAGTCGCTGGTCCAGGCAATGCCGGGTGCCGACGTGCAGGCAATGCCTATGGCCGACTTCTGCCAGTACTACATAGACCACCTGTCCAGCTCGTACAATATGGGCTTCGCGGTGGCCTGCGTGTCGCTCATCGTGTCCATCGCCATCTATGTGTCCACCCGTTCGTGGTTTGCCCACGCCGACGTCACCGCCAAGCAGGCGGCGGCCAAGGACGAACACGTGGTGGAACTCACTCCCAAGCAGACCTACGACCGCATCGTGGCACTCTGTATGGTGTTTGCCGTGGTTATCTTCTTCTGGATGGCTTTCCACCAGAACGGACAGAGCCTTACCTGGTTTGCCCGCGACTACACCACCGCCACCTGCGACGGCTGGCTGCGCATCGGATTCAACATCTGGGCCTTGGCGCTGATTGCCATAAGCATCTATACCTTGTTCGGCATCTTCCAGTCGGAAAAGGCCGGCGGCAAGGTGGTGAACGGGCTGGTGACTCTGCTGCTTTGGGCGGGGGCCTACCTTATATTCAATGGCCTGCCCACGGTGATGGACATCTATCCGCAACTCTTCCAGCAGTTCAACCCCTTCTTTGTGGTGGCGCTGACGCCGGTGTCGATGGCCATTTTCTCGGCTTTGGCCAGCAAGAAGACGGCCAAGCATCCCGACGGAATGGAACCCTCTGCTCCCAAGAAGATTGCGATGGGTATGTTTGTGGCGGCCCTGGGCTACCTGATTATGGTGTTTGCCTCTCGCGGTCAGGCCTCTCCGGCTGAATTGGCCGGCACCGTCAGCCCCGACCCCGTAGTGCCTTCCTACCTTATTTCCACCTATCTGGTGCTCACCTTTGCCGAACTGCTGCTTAGCCCGATGGGCATATCCTTCGTCACCAAGGTGGCTCCTCCCAAATACAAGGGCCTTATGATGGGCCTGTGGTTTGCGGCAACGGCCGTGGGCAACTACCTTAGCTCCATTCCCGGCCTGTTGTGGGAAAAGGTGCCTCTCTGGGCCAACTGGACCATTCTTATGGGACTTTGCGTGGTGGCAGGCGGCATTATGCTGGCCATGCTCCGCAAGGTGGAGGCCGCTACCAAGGAATGATTTCCCCCCAAAAAACATATACGGCAGCATCGCTCCTGACAGGGGCGGTGCTGTTGTTGTTTGCGTCTTGTCGCGAGGCCGGGTCGGACCCATCGCTTCTGTGGCTTAATGCCGACACCGATTCGGCGGCCCTGGAGTGCCGGCAGGCCTGCTGCCAGGGCGAACCCTTCTATGCCCGCCGTATCCTGAACCACTGGGACAACCTGGACGACACGGTGGAGCGCGGCTATGCCGGGCCCAGTCTGTGGGAGTGGACGTCCGACAGCATTCCTACCGAGCGAATCCGTCGGTACGGACGGCTGAACGCGTCCATCGGCATAAACGGCGCGGTGCTCAACAACGTGAATGCCTCGCCGGCTGTGTTGGATCCGGATCATCTGCAACGGGTAGCCGCCATTGCCGATTTGCTGCGCCCCTACGGCATACGCGTCTACCTGTCGGTGAACTTTGCCTCGCCTATGCATTTGGCCGTGCCTTTGGAAGAACCCTCTGCCCGAAACAGTTTTTCCACGAAGACTTTGGGCCCGCTTCCGACGGCCGATCCGCTGGATGCCCGCGTGGAGGCCTGGTGGGCAGCCAAGGCAGCCGAAATATATCGGCTGGTGCCCGATTTCGGCGGATTCCTGGTAAAGGCCAGCAGCGAAGGCCAGCCCGGCCCGCAGGATTTCGGACGCAGTCACGCCCAGGGTGCCAATAGGCTGGCCGATGCGCTGGCTCCCTACGGAGGCATTGTTATGTGGCGGGCCTTCGTCTATTCGGCCCAGAGCCCCGACCGTGCCCGCCAGGCCTGCGAGGAATTCTGTCCCTTGGACGGTGCCTTCCGCGACAATGTGACAGTACAGATAAAGAACGGCCCGGTGGACTTCCAGCCCCGCGAGCCCTTCAACCCCTTGTTTGGCCAACTGTATGCCACGGCCACGATGCCCGAACTGCAGATAACGCAGGAATACCTGGGCCAGTCCCGTCAGTTGGTTTTCCTGGCGCCCTGGTGGCAGGAATGCCTCCTGGCCGACACCTATCGCGACGGCCCCGGATCGACCGTGGCGCTTTTGACGCGCGGCAGTGCCCGCCAAGCCGAGGGCTCGGCCATCGCGGGCGTGGCCAACACCGGGCGCTCGGCCGACTGGTGCGGATCGCTGTTCGCGCAGGCCAATTGGTATGCTTTCGGCCGTCTGGCCTGGAATCCCTCGCTAAGCGCGCAGCAAGTGGCCGAAGACTGGTTGCGGCTGCAGTTCCCCCGTCCGCACGGCGTGTCTGAGCGGCGGTTCGACAGGCGCTTTGTGCAGCCGGTAGCCCGCCTGATGCTGGCTTCGCACGAGGCCGCCGTCAACTATATGATGCCCTTGGGGTTGCACCATCTGTTCGCCTGGGGCCACCACTACGGCCCCGAACCTTGGTGCGAGGTGCCCGGCGCCCGCGAGGATTGGCTGCCACGCTATTACCATCGGGCCGATTCGTCGGGAATCGGGTTCGACCGTACGCTCGCCGGTAGCGGAGCCGTGGCGCAGTATCACGAACCGCTTTGTTCGCTCTACAACCGGGCGGAAACCTGTCCGCCGGAATATCTGCTCTGGTTCCATCATTTGCCCTGGGACTATCCTATGCCTTCGGGCGACGATCTGTGGACCTGCCTGTGCCGCCAATACCGGCAAGGCGTGGAGCAGGCAGATGGTTTTTGCCGCGTCTGGCAGTCGGTGAGGCCCTTTGTGCCGGCCGATGTCTACGGGGAAGTAATGGAACAGTTGCAATACCAGGCCGGCGAAGCCCGTCGCTGGCGAGATGCCTGTCTGGGCTATTTCCAGACTTTTTCCGGCCGGCCCGTCGTGGAATGAATTCAAATGCTTAGTTGGCCGACAGGCTGATTTTGCCTTGCCTGGACAAAGCCTTGTCCGAATAGGTATTTACCAGATAAATACCCTCGGGCAGACGGCTCAGGTCTATGGCGGCCGGACTGTCGGTGGGCTCCACGTCGGCCGATAGCACAGGCAGCCCCCATATCGAGAACAGCTGCACCCGGCAGAAAACGTCGCTGCTCACATAGAGCGTGCGGCCGATGCATCTGACCTGCGTTCCGCCCGCCCAGTCGGATCCCAGGGCGCGGTTGGCAGATGTGTCCTGCGGAAACTCCTCGTTGCCCGCCACCAGTCCGTTGGCCGCTCCGGGGCTGGGGCGCAGCATAAGCCAAACGCGGGGGCCGCCGTCGGGGTAGCGCCCCATTGTCTCCCGGCCGGTGTGACTGCCGTAATCCAAGGTCTCTGTCCATTCGTTTTCGCGGCTAAGCGTCAGCGTGCCGCCCTGCGCGTCCAGGCGGAAAGGCAGGTGCAGCTGGGTCTCGCCGCCCTCGTTGCCGTCGCACCACAGCACCATATAGCTTCCGGGAGCTATCCGGGTGGACGGCTGGTCGTATGCCGGAATCTGGAACAGGCGGGGATTGTCTTGGCGCGGACTCAGCCAGCAGCCGGCCAGGTCCACGGTGTCGGAACCGGGATTGTACAATTCTATCCAGTCGCTCTTTTGCCACAAGTCGCTCACGAAAATGTCGTTGGCAGCACTTACTTCGTTTATGCTTATGGGCGCGCCCGCCCGGCCGGCCGTCTTGAACCGGGCCTCCAGTCGAATGCTTTCCTGCCCGGACGGCAATTCATAGCAAGGATTTTCCGACAGAAGCTCCGCCTCGTCACCCTGCCGCTGCCAGTCAAGCGTGGCATCCCACCACAGGTCGCTCGAGGTGGCGCTGGTGTTGTGCACCTCCACCGCAATAATGTTCAGCCCTTCGGAAAACAGCTTGGCATCCAGGCTGAGCTGGCCGCTTTCGGGGTCGGCCGTGTAGGTTGACGAATAACTGTTGTACGTAACGGTGCCGGAATTCATCAGCACGCGGCCGGCCTCGGTGCCGTTCACGTATACCACAAATCCGTCGTCGGCAGTGTAGTTCAGGCGGAATACGTCGGAGCTGCCCGGCTGGTGATCGAGCGTGAAGGTCTTCCGGAAGTAATAGGTGGGCCGTTTGGCCGAGGCATTGCCGTACGACAGGATGGTGGAAACTCCGCTGTTGGTCTTGGTATAGCCCAGCGGCGAATTTCCCTGCGGCCAGGCCGTGCAGTCGTAGTCGGGCTGGTTCCAGCGCGTACCGTCCAGGCTGCCCTGGTCGTAGTAGCGCCAGCTGGTCTGGCTTTCCCACAGCGGCCGGGTGGTGTATTGCGGGCTGTACCATCCTTCGAACACTTGTCCGCCGGGAGCAAAGGCCTGCAATTGTATGGGCAGGAATACCTCGCCCGAGAACTGGCTATAGGGCACGGGCTGCCCGTTCAGGAGAATCCGCCCCCCGGGGTGGGAGGCCGCCAAGTTGAGATGCACCTGATTCTTGGCGCTGAGCTGCATAAGCGTATAGCTCTTCAGTTTTGTTATCATAGAGCTCTGGCGGCTGGCGCTCAGCTGCTTTTTTACATCGTTGGCCGTAGAAGTGGCCGACTTGTTGCCGAAGGCCATTTCGGGATTGACGATGGCGGTAAGGCTGTCTATTGCGGCGCTGCAACGCTCCGGCTGGAACACACTGCCGGCCATCAGGCAGAAGGCATCGGTGAATTGTCGGCGGAAAGAGGCATTCTTGAGCAGGTTCAGGAACAATGTCACCACTTCGATTTCTTTGGTCAGTTGCCGGCCGTTCAGCTCGCCTCCCAACAATTCGTTGAAGGTGTAGGTCTGTTTCCCGGCAAAGGTGGAAAACGGCGAGCTGATGCTGAAACAGCCGTCCAGGTCGAACAGCACAAAGCGGAACCGCCCGTCGTCGGTGCGCGGGCGAAAGGCCTTCACGTTGTTCTGGGGCCAGTCCCAGTTGCCCAGATACAGTTCCACGGCCATATAGTTGGCGTATTCCTCCACGTCGAGCAGGCGGGTTATCTCGGCGTAGGCCTCGTCGTCGGTCGCCTTTTTCGAGAGTGCCAGCAGACGGTCGAAGGCCTCGCGGTCGCCGCACTTCTGCACGTAGCCGCTGTCGGGCGACATTTCAAAACTGTCCAGCTCCTCGTCCTTGTAGCCGTAGTTGGCATAGGCAAACTGGCTGTTGTTGGGCTCGCGCAGGTTTATGACACCCTTGTATTTGCCGTTTATGTAGTGCTGCACGGGCCGGTAGCACTGGCCGTCCACGTTGATGCCCGATTCCAGCACAATGGTCTGCAGCGCCGCGTCCTTTATGCGGCAGGTGCGGTCGTTGCCGCCGTTGCGGAAAAGCAGGGTCTTGTTTTTGTTGAAGGGCTTTTGGGCAAAGAACGTGGCCGGAAAGAAATTGCCGCCCTCGTACACGTCCTGGGCCTTCAGCTTGAAGGAATAGTCCGAGGTGTTGCGGCTCCAGCCGCCGGTGGCGCAGATGTCCACTTCCTGGTCTATAAGCAGGTTGCCGTTCTCGTCGAGGTATTCGAAGTGGGCGGGCCGGTCCCAGTCCATATTGTAATTGCAGCTGCTGCTGTTGCCGTTGCCGGGCCGTCCGTGGGGTCCGATGGCAAAAATGCCGTGGTCGGAACCGCTCAGGTCGGCCTCGTTGGCCGTGACGAACACCACGGGAATGTGATAGTCGTTGGTGCTGCGCACGAAAGTGCGCGTAACCACCTCGCTGGGCAGGTAGCCGTCCTTGTACAGCCGGAACCGATAGATGCCGGTGGAGCGGACGGTGAACTGGCCCGTTTCGCGTTGCAGCCCGTTGGTGAGCGTGGGAACGGAGCCGTTACCGGTGCTCACCAGCGTGCACCCTTCGGGAATGTCTACCGAAAACAGCACCTTGTCGGAAAACAACCGGGACGGCTCGCTCACCCGGGGCGCCGCCAACTGTTCGCGGGCAAAGGTGCTTCCGGCATTGGTCTTGCCGGGCGAGGGCGTGGACGTCCATTCCCACTCGTCGCCGCCGTCTTGGGTGCGGGCGTAGGAGCAACGGCCTATGGCCGCGGGATAGAGGAGTGTAAGCCGGTGGCCCTGACGGTCGGACAGGAACAGCTGACCGCCGTCGCCCTGCAGCTTGAACCCGATTTGGGAAAGCCCGTAGGCATCGTAATGGCCGAACCACAGCACGGCAAAGCCCAGGGCGGGCACCTCTCCGTGCCGGGCCCTGAGCGGCCATTTCTCCAAATCGGAGGCATCGTCGCTCACAAAGCAGCCGTCCAAAGCGATCGACGCCTGAGTGGGGTTGTACAACTCCACCCAGGCGCCGTAATTGTAGGAGGGGTCCAGGAACGAACCGTTGTTGGCCACCATTATTTCGTTGGCCACCAGCCATTCTGCCTGCCCGGCGGCCATTGCGCCGACCGGGTTTGCCGAGAGGACAATCCCCACCAAGAGGGGAAGCAGATGCTTTCCCCCGAAACTCATTATTTCTGAATGTTAGGCAATTCCAGTCCGTAGCCCTTGCGACGGTCTTCGGCCTTGAGCAGGAAACTGAAGAAGAAGGCCAGCACACCGAAGCACGAGAACACCATCATAGGCACCAGGTAGCCGCCGGTTTTCTCGAGCAGCGAACCGATAATCTTGGGCACGAAGCACAGTCCGATGTTCTGCACCCAGAAAATAAGGCAATAGGCCGAGCCGAGAATCTTTTCGTCGATAATCTTGGGAACGGCGGGCCACAGGGCGGCCGGAACCAGCGAGAAACTCACGCCCAGCACCACGATAAGGGTAAGGGCCAGCCCCTTGCTCGGGAAGGCCGGCAGCAGGAAGGCAAAACTCAGGTGGCAGACAATCATAATGAGTGCGCCGGCCATAAGCATCGAGGCACCTTTGCCCTTGCGGTCGAGGAAAATGCCCAGCAGCGGGGTAAGGCACATCGCCAGGATGGGGAAGCAGCTGAACAGCCGGCTGGCCGCGGTGGCGTCGATGTGAAGGGTCTGCTCAAGCATATTGGGCGCGTAGCGCTGGAAGGGGAAGATGGCACTGTAGTAGAGCACGCAGAGCAGGGCCACCAGCCAGAACATCTTGCTCGAGAAGATTTTGCCCAGGTCGGAAATGTGGAATTCGTCTTCGGGCGACTTTTCCTCAGTGGCTTCGCCGGCGGCCACCAGCTGCTTGTCGAGCTTGGTGTCCATAAAGGTGAAGACGATGAAGTTGATAAGCCCGATGCAGAGCAGGCAACCGGTGAACAGCAGCGAAGCCACGGCCGTGTCGCCGCTGTTTATGATGCCGTCGGCGTTGCCGAACTTGTCGGCCACGAGGGGCGAAAGCCACATCACGGCAAACACGCCCAGGCGGGCAATGGCCATCTCGAGCCCCATAGCCAGGGCCATTTCTTTTCCTTTGAACCACTTGGCAATGGCCTTGCTGACGGTGGTGCCGGCCATTTCGCAGCCGCAGCCGAATATCATAAAGCCCAGCGATGCCATCTTGGCGCTGCCCGGCAGTTCCACCCACCAGGAATTCAGCCAGCCGCAGAAGGCGGTGCCCTGGAACCAGTCGCATACTCCCACAAACTTTATGGCAGCACCCAGCACCATAAGCGAGGCCGAGAGCACACCGGTGTAGCGCACGCCCATCTTATCCAGGATAATTCCGGCCAGGATAAGGAAACCGCACACGTTCAGGATGTATTCGGCGGCGGCATAAGTGCCGAAGGCGCCGCTGGTCCAGCCACGCTGGCTCTCGATAAGCGATTTCAGGGGCGACAGGGTGTCGACGAACATATAGGCAAAGAACATCATCAAGGCAATAAGCACAAGGGCGGTCCAACGCGCCCAGGCCTTGTCGTTCAGTTTCTGTTGGACTTTGGCAATGGTTTCACTCATAGCATTTTTTTGTTTCAGCGGCGGCAAACATACATAAAATCCGTCGGTTTTGAGCGTTTTTTATACATTTGCGGGAAATTTAGACATCGACTATGAGCAATCTGTTTGGGGCGCTGCCTCTTTCGCCGTACATCCTTGACAAGGCAAACACGGGCCTGTGGGCATTCGAATTGGACGAAGGCCTGCCTCCCCGTATGTATGTGGACAAAACGATGTTGCGCCTGATAGGCCTGGAAAAGCAGGTTTCGCCAGAGGACAACTACCACGCCTGGTACGACAATGTAGACAAATCCTGCCAGGCACAGGTGGCGCAGGCCGTCGAGAAGATGACAGCCGGTGAATATGCCGAGGTGCAGTATCCCTGGCACCATCCCGACGGACGCACCCTCATTGTGCGCTGCGGCGGCGTGCGCGTGCCCGAATATACCAAGGGAATCCGCATAGAAGGTGTCCATCAGGACGTTACCGAGGTGACCCGCTTCGGAATGGAAGCCTTGCAGTCGGAAAAAATGGAACTGGATGCCCAGCTGGCCGAGCACCAGCGGCTCACCACCCGGCTGGCCGTGGGATTCGAACGGGCATTGTACGTGCGTCTGGGCGAGGAACGGTACGAGGACCAGACGGAACTGCTGCTCGACAACGAGGGCTTGTTGTTCGGGCCCTTGTCTCGTTTCAGCGAATATGCTCCCTTCCACGAGCAGATGAAATATCTGCTGGAGAACGTGATATGTCCCGAGGACCGCGACGAGTTCCGCCAGAAGACGAGTCGCGACTATGTGATGGAAACGCTCGAGTCCACGCCCACGTATGCCGTGGAATTCCGGGCGCTTGTCAATGGACAGGAGCACTGGGGCCAGCTCCGCTTCGTGTCGGTGGAGGAGATGGGCATTCTGCTGGGAGTGGTGGTAGGTATGCGCAACGTCGATGCCAAGAAGGCCGCCCAGAAGGCCCACCAGGAAGCCGAACGTTCCCAGGCCCTGGTGAGCGGATTCATCGAGAAGTACAATTCGGTGTTTGCCGTGAGCACCCGTAGCGGCGATTTCTCCATCCTTAAGGTCCAGCCGGCCTTGGCACCCCTGTTCCGGGGCGAGCAGTCATTCCGTACCGCTTGGGAAAAGTATCTCAATTGGATTGTGTACGAGGACGACCGCGACTACCTGAGTCGCCGCACGGGCTACGATGTCACTATGGAACATATGAAGAACCACGATGCCGAGGATTCGTTCGAGTACCGGGCCAACGTGGACGGCGTGGCTGTCTGGCACGAGCTTACGCTCAACAGGCTGGGCGACAGCGACGAAATGCTGGTGGGCATAATGGCGGACGATTCCCGGATACTTATGCGTCACATAAACGAGGCAGAGCAGGATGCGCTGCTGGGACTGTATGTGGTCAATCTGGAAACCGACCAGCTGAAGGTGCTCAAGCGTTCGGACTTTATAAAAGGCGAAAATGCCACCGTCATATCGATGAGCCTGGCTTGCCGCCGGCTGGCCGAATCGCTCGAAGGCGAGGCCCGGGAATTCTTCGGGCAGCTGTCCGACCCCGAGGTGGCGCGTAAAATGCTGTCGGAAGGCGCTCAGGAACTGGTGTTCCGTTCGTCTTGGGTGGCCGGAGGCCGGGAATGGATCCGCAGCTCCTGGATGACGCTCACCCGGCGTCCGGGAGGCGAACCGTCCACGGCGTTTGTCCGCATAAGCAACGTGGATGCCTTCCAGCGCGAAAAGTTGGAGATGTCGGACCGCATTGCCCAGCTGCAGCGGCTCGAGAAACAATACAACGACATTGTTGCGGCTATGGTGTCGGACTACCAGAACATATTCGAGGTGAATATTGCCCGCAACGAACTGACGGTATACAAGTTCCGCGGCCACATCGTCGCCGGGGCGGGACATAATTTCCGTCGCCTGGTGTATACCGAGGCCGTGGGCAGATACATAGGGACGATGGTGTCGCCCGCCGACCAGGACGAGATGCACCAGGTGCTGTCCGTGGAAAGCATCCGCCGCGAGCTGGAGAGCGTCTCCAACTACACCCACATTTTCCGTACGCCCGACGACAAGTATGCCGAGGTGAAGGTGGTGCACACCAAGAACAAGGACGTGATTATATTGGGATTCGGCATAAAGGACGCCGAAATCCGGCGCGAGAAGGAACGTCAGGAGGCCGTGGAACGGGCCCGCGAGGAACGTCGCCAGGCCATAGAACAGGCCGAAAAGGAACGCCGCGCCAACGAAATAAAGAGCCAGTTCGTGCAGAACATAAGCCACGACATCCGCACGCCGCTCAACGCCATTGTGGGCTATTCGCAGCTGCTGGGCTATATGGGCGACACGCTTACCGACGAAGAGCGCAGCGAATACGTGAGCTACATCACCAGCAATAACGAAATGCTCACGATGCTTATCGACGATATCCTGAATATGTCGGACATCGAGAACAACGTGGTGAAGATGGAATTGGCCAAGGCCTCGGTGAACGATATTTGCCGGATGGCGGTGCAGTGCTCGCGTATGCGTGCCAACGAAGGCGTGGAGATGCTGTTCACTACCGCCCTGCCCGACAATTTCTGCGTGAACACCGACGCCAAGCGCGCCGAGCAGATTCTTATAAACTTCCTGTCGAACGCCTGCAAGCACACGGCCCAGGGTTCCATAAAGGTGGAGACTTCCCTGACGGAGAACCCCGGAATGGTGACCCTTTCGGTAACCGACACCGGCGAGGGAGTGCCGCCCGAGGTGGGCGACCAGATATTCGAGCGCTTTGCCACGATGGAAGGCGGCAGGGGCGGTCACGGTCTGGGTCTGAGCATCTGCAAGAACCTGTCGTCCAAGTTGGGCGGCCGCGTCTATCTGGACACTTCGTGGAAGAACGGTGCCCGCTTCTGCCTGACCCTGCCCTGCCAGGGATAATCCCTACCCTGATAATTGCGGGGCCGTTGGCTGCAGAATAGGTCGCCGCCGGGATCCCCGAAAACCACTTATGCAATTTCTGCCGGGACGGTTTCTGCCGTGTCCGCAGGCGACTGACGGCGGATGCCCTTGCCGGTGGCAGCCACCAGGATGCTCATAACCGGACTGATAAGGTTGAAGAAACAGTAGGGCAGGTAGGTGAGCGTAGCCACGCCCAGCACGGTAGATTGCGTCATGCCGCACGAATTCCAAGGCACCAGCACCGAGGTGACGGTAACCGCGTCTTCGGTGGTGCGCGACAGCAGCCGCGATTCGAACCCCTTTTTGCGGTACACGTCCTTGAACATATTGGCCGTCAGGATGATGGAAATGTATTGGTCGCCCGTGGTAAGGTTCAGCAGCAAGCCCGAGGCCACCGTCGACGACACGAGCGACGTGCGCCCGCTTATGGCGCGGATAATGACCGACGTCAGGCTCTGAAGCATTCCGCTGGCATTCATCATAGCCCCGAAACAGATCGCGCACAGGATAAGCCACACCGTGTCGAGCATTCCCGCCATACCGTTGGTGGCCACCAGATCGTTCAGCGCCTGGCTGCCCGTGTCGATGTGTGTGGAGGTGAACAGGCCGGTCATCGTGCCCTCGGCCATCGACATAAACGAGAAGCCCTTGCCCGATACCTGCGCCAGTATTTCGGGTTGCAGGAACAAGGCTCCGACGGCCCCGGCCAGCGCCGCCAGAAACAGCGTGACCAGCGAAGGCAGTCTGAGGGCGATGAGCACGCAGGTAAACAACGGAATAAGCAAAGTCCAGGCGCTTATGTGGAAGGTGCCCCGCAGGCCCGACACGTATTCGTCGGCCTCGATGTCGCCCCCCTGGCCCAGGAAGAATCCCGCCACGCCAAAGATAAGGAGAGTTATCAGGATGGACGGGACGGTGGTGCCCAGCATATAGCGGATGTGGGCGAACAGTTCAGTGCCCGAGGCCGACGACGCCAGGATGGTGGTGTCGCTCAGCGGCGAAATCTTGTCGCCGAAGTAAGCCCCCGAAATAATGGCACCGGCCGTCCAGGCCTCCGAAATGCCCAGTGCGTTGCCTATGCCCAGCAAGGCCAGTCCTATGGTGGCGATGGTGGTCCACGAACTGCCCGTCAGCACCGACACCACGGCACATATAAGGCAGGCAAAGAACAGGAAGAACCTGGGCGACATAATCTGGATGCCGTAGCAAATCATCGTGGGCACTACGCCGCTCAGCATCCACGAGCCCGACAGCATCCCTATTACCAGCAGTATTATGATGGACACCGAGGCCTCGCTGACCGTATGGCCCAGCGCCTGCTCGAAGCGTTTCCAAGGAGTGCGGTAAACAAGCGTGGACAGGGCAACGCAAACGGCCGCCGCCACCAGCAGCGACACTTGGCTTCCGCCGCCCAGGGCGTCGCTGCCGTACAGGCGGATGGTGAGCACTAGCATAAGTACCAGCACCAGGATCGGTACCAGCGAAATCCACGGCGATGGCAGGCGCGTGAGCGTCTGTGACGAGTCTTCTGTTTTCATATGATTCCGTTTCGTTCCGGCCGGCAGACGTTTCGGCAATCGGCCGGTCGGTCTGTCGGGGGATTCGGTCGGTAAGGTATTACGAACGTCTGGCGTGGATAAGGCCGAACACGGTGATGAACACGAATCCCACCAGCGGCAGTAGGTAGCCCAGCGCAATGTCGTTCTTGCCGACAAGGCCCATACAGATGGGGAACACGGCGCCGCCCACGATCATCATTACCAGCAGCGACGAGGCCTTCTTGGTGTGGGCGCCCATTCCCTTCACGCCCAGCGCAAAGATGGTGGGGAACATCGGAGCCATAAAGAAGTAGCTGAGGAACAGGCAGATAAACGACACCACCCCCAGTTTGCACAGCACCAGCACCATACACAGCGTGGCCAGTGCCCCGAAGAGCGACAGCAGCTGCGCGGGCTTTATCCAGGCCATGAACAGGCTGCTCAGCAGACGGCCCACAAAGAACATACCCATACAGCCCACCGACAGCAGCAGGCCGGCCGTCTTGGCCGTCATGGCCGGATTCACTTCCAGCGCGTAGTTTATGAAGAAACTGCCCACGCCCGTCTGGGCACCCACGTAGAAGAACTGGGCGATAAGGGCCAGAATGAACAGTTTATGGTCCCATATGGAGCCCGTCACCGTGCCGGCATTGACGGCGTTCTCTTCGGTGTCGGCCTGCATTTCGGCCTCGGGCAGCTTTATGAATGCCAGCACAATGGCCACCACCAGCACAATGGCCGCCACAATAATGTAGGGCTTGGCCAGGTCGAAGTCGGAGCCGGTGCCGTTCAGGATGAGCGCCGTGCCCAGCAGCGGCCCCACGATCCAGCCCACACCGTTAAAGGCGGCCGCGATGTTTATGCGCTGTTCGGCAAACTCCTCGGGCCCCATACCCGTGGCGCAGGGATGGGCACCGTTCTCAATGATGCAGAGCCCGCAGGCCAGAATGAACAGGGCGGCAAAGAAGGGCAGCGGCGAGTGGATGAACGAGGCCGGGATAAACAGCAGCGCGCCGAAGGCAAATATGAGCAGGCCCGTCATAAGCCCGCGCTTGTAGCCCGCCTTGCGCATAATGGCGCCGGCCGGCAGCGACATCACAAAGTAGCCTATGTAAACCGAGAACTGCACAAAGCCCGACTGGGCCTTGCTCATATCGAAGGCTTCCTGAAAATGTTTGTTGAGCACGTCGAGCATGCCGTGGGCCAGGCCCCAGAGCAGATACAGGGTGGCAATAAGGATGAACGGCAGGAGATAATTCACTCCTTTGGCGTTCTTGAACATCGATTTTTTGGACATAAGAGTTTGGTTGGGGCCGGCGTTCCGGGACGGTTCCGGCCGGGTAGTGGCTAGAGAAATCGTTGGCAATCAGTCCAGATGGAACACTTCTTCCATATCGGCCCACCATTCGCCCTCGGCGCGGGTGTCGAGCGGCTTCTGCAGGGGTTTGCAGACGGCCCACCAGCGCTGGGTCTCGGGGTCGGCCGCCATCTTGGCCATATCGGCTTCGTAGTCGGTGCCCACGTATTCGTAATAGGAGAACAGGTAGCCGTCCTTGAAGTAGATGCTGTAGTTCTGCAGGTTACATTCCTTTATCATTTTGAGCACGCCGGGCCAGGCGTTGGCGTGCAGGCGTTTGTACTCTTCTATCTGGCCGGGCTGTACGGCAATTACTTGTCCGAAACGTTTCATAGTGTCTTGGGTGGATGGCTCTGGGGCGGTGCCTTCGTGGACGGCCTTGAACAGGGCCTCGACGTTGGCGGGATTGATGTCGGGCAGAATGGCCTCGTGGCTGGGCGACAGAATGAGGCCGGTGGGGAAGAGCGCCTTTAGGCGACGCACGTCGGCGGCCACCTGTTCGGGCGTGCCGTTCACCAGCAGGTGCTGGGCGTCCACGCCTCCGAAGAAACAGCCGTGCCCCGCAAAGTCGGCCTTGAGCTTCTCGGCATTCATATCCTTGGCCTTGGCCTGGATGGGATGGATGGCGTCCACGCCCAGCTGGAACAAGTCGTCCACAATGGGATGGATGGAGCCGCAGGAGTGGTGCACCACCGTCAGACCGTAGCTCTTGGCCTGGTCTATGAGGGCCTTGGTGCCGGGAAACACGTAGCGGCGCAGGCTGTCGGGGTCTACCATAAGCCCGGTCTGGCTACCGAAGTCGTTGCCTATGAGCACGGCATCCAGATAGCCCTTGGTGGCTTCGTAGAATATTTTGCCGCAGTCCAGGTAGAACTGGGTGATGCGGTTTATGACGGCCTGGAACATCTCGGGGGCTATCATCATAGTCATCAGGGCGTTTTCCATTCCGAAGGCCGAGCAGGCATCCTGGAAATGAGCGGCCCACATAATGCCCATCCGGGCGCGGTCGGCCGGGGCGGCCATAGCCAGGCGGCGGCATTCTTCGGGGTCTATGTGGTCTTCGGGCCGGGGCCAGGGGAAGCTGTCCACCAGCGACGGGTCGGTCATATCCTCGAAAAAGCCCGGGGCGGTAAGGGTGCGCTCGTCCTGCGCACCGCCGAATCCGCTCTTGGCAAAGGCCAGCGAGCAGCCGATGTCGTTGGTGGGCGGGTTGTTGTAGGGAACGGGAATGGGATACACGTCGTCGTCGATTACCTGACGGAGCTCGTCGACACTGTTTACGTGGAAATGTTCGAACAGGCGGGGCAGTGCGCTGGGTACCGGCAGGCCCAGCCAGCAGGCCGGACGGTCGGTGGGCAGGCCCTTTACCGTGGCGAAGAATCGTTCTCGGTGCGTCATACTTATGTGTTTTGCAAAAAGTGCGCTAATGTAGCCAAACTTCCGTACAATGCCGCCCCGTGCCCCCATTTTTTAGCGCCGGAGGAAAAACCGCCGTCGGCCTTCTTCTTAGTTGGCGGCTTTTGCGTATGTTTGCGCTATGAAAGACAAATTCGATGGAAGCGTGGCCGATTCGCAGGCCACTGCCGTGACGCCCGTGCGCCCGGCCGATTTCGACATAGCCCGCTACGAAGCCTACGAGGCCGGTCTGAACGAACGTTGCCAGGCATTCTGGAAAGCTCCCGAAGGCGTGCTGGTGTACCGCCGTATGCGGGTGGCCGAGGTGTTTTCGGCCGGCTGCGCCGATCGCGAGGCCTCGTTGCAATGGCAGTTGGGAGCGCTGCGCGAAAGCACGAAGTTCAAGGCCGATGTACCCAACTTCCTGGAACCCTGGTATGGCCTGGGCGTGCTGGCCACGGCCTACGGCTTCGACTATCTGTGGGAGCCGGGACAGGCACCGGCCATCGGGCCGCGCGTGGGTTTCGGCAAATCGCGCATAGAGGCGTCGGCCGCGCCCGGCAAGTTCGCCTCGGTGGAAGAGCTGCTGGCGGCTCCTTTCCGTCCGGTGGCCCAGACGCCCATTGGCCGCCGCAATTTGGAGATGATTGAATATTTCCTGGACCAGACCGACGGCCGGCTGCCTATGTCGTATGCCGACGTGCAGTCGCCCCTGAATACGCTGTCGAACATCGTGGAAACCTGTCAGTTCTATCTGGACTTCTGCCTGAACCCCGAGGCGGTGCGGGCAGCAATGGAGCGCACGGCCCGTCTGACGGCCGATTACGTGCGCCTGCAGCGCGAACTCATAGGCGATGCGCTGGTAAAGCCCGGCCACGGATTCTCGTCCAGCCGGATGTTCGACGGCCTGGGGCAGAGCGACGACAGTATGACGATGCTCTCGCCCGACTTGTACGCCGGCCTTTGTATCCCCGCTATGGTGCAGGCCGCGGACGGGGCGGGCGGCCCGGTGTTCCACAGCTGCGGCAACTGGAGCGACAAGCGCCGCCTGGTGGCGGGCATTCCCGGCCTGCGTATGGCCGACGGCGCATTTTCGCTGGCCACCGACCCGGGCGCCAATCCGGCCGAGGGCTTTGCCGACAGCTTTGCCCACACCGGCATCGTGCTGAACGTGCGCATTGTGGGCGGCCCGGACGTGGTGGAACAGAAGGTGCGCCAGCTGTGGAAACCCGGAATGAAACTTATCGTGGTCACTTATTGCAACACGCCGCAGGAACAGGCGCAGGTGTACGACCGCATTCACGAAATATGCCAGTCGTAAGGCGTTCGGCAAAATTGCTACGGAAATGGAGCTCGGAAACGGTGTAGAAAATTTCAGTCTCGAAATTAATTCGGCAGAGGAAGGTTTCAAGACTTTCCGATTCCCCCTGGCCCAGGTGCTGCCCAGCTTGGAGCAGGCTTGCGAGTATATTCACGTGGAGGCCTTGGCCGGCGATCCGTCCTACGATTTCCTTGGCCAGAAGCTGCAAGAACTCCAAACCTTGCCTTCCGAGGCGGTGGGCGGCTGGCGGCTGGCGCAGCTCACGGATATAGACACGGCGGCCGGACACATTTCGCTTGCCGTGGCCGGAATCCCGGCGGACAGCGCACCGTCGGAAACGGCCGTAGCCGGCGAACTGAATCCCGGACACCAGGTGTGCTCTTATATAAAGGAGTGCGATTGTGTGGCACTGTTCTTATGCACGGCGGGCCACTTGTTTCGCCGGCAGTACGAGGCCTACAACCGCCAAGGCGACATTTTGGAGGCCTATCTGGTGGACGCGCTGGGCTCGCTCACGGTGGAAAACGCAATGGACCGCATCCACGAGGCGCTGGCTGGCGAAATGGCTTCCCACGGTTTGCGCATCACCAACCGCTACAGCCCGGGCTATTGCAACTGGCCGGTAACCGACCAGGTGAACCTGTTTGGCTTGGTGGGCGCCAATCCGACGGGCATTTCGCTGAACGATTCCTGCCTGATGTCGCCCATAAAATCGGTGAGCGGACTCATAGGCATCGGAGCCAAGGCCCGGCGGCGGGCCTACGGCTGCGCGGTGTGCCAAAGCAAGACCTGCATTTACCGGAAACTTACCCGCCGCGAGTAATTTCGGATAACTCCAGTAATTCAGTGATTTCAAAGGACTTCTATAATGAACAAGCGTAAAAGACAGTCGGGGATAGGCCGTCTGGCCATTTGTCTGGCCTTGAGCCTGCTGCCCCTGCGAGCCGCCGCTTCGGAAGCGCCGCGCACTTTGCGATATTTTCCCCAGGGTGACAGCCTGGTGTGCCTGAACGGCGAAAACCGCTACACCCGCGCCCTGTATGGTTCGCACGAAATGTTCCGGCTGGAAACCTCCGACCGGCCGCTTTTTGCCACCTACAACAAAGACCGCAGCTACAACCTGCGCTTTTACCTTATTTATAGAGGTCAGACGGTGCGGCTCGACAGCACCGACTGGTGCCGTTCGGCCTATCGGGGCGGCCGCCGTTCCTACGAACTGCACGATGCCCGATGGGGCGAAAATGCCCGGCTCTTTATAGACGTGCTGGCCCTGATGGACGGCGAGGGCGCCGTCTGGCGCTTCACGGCCGATGGCTTCGACTCGCCCGCGCCCGATGGAAATCCGAATGGAGCTTCGCCGACCGTCGGCTCGGGCAGCGGAAGTCCGGCTAATACCGGAAATCCGAATGGAGCTTCGCCGGCTGCCGGTGCGGAAACGCCCGTAATGGAAGTGCGCAAATGCCGTATTGCCAAAATAAAGATGAACCGTGCCGGCGACCTGGGCACCGACCCCCGCGAGAACTTCGACCCCTCGCCCGACGAAATAGGGCTGGAGGTGCTGCGCTGGCCGCTGCTGACGGCCGAACCCGCCACAAAAACGCCCACAGCCGTAGCTGCCAAGGCTTCCGCCGCCAAGGCCGCCAAAGCCCCCGCGCCCAAAAACAGCTCCCAATCCTACCTGGTACTGGAAGAAATATCCCAGCTGTCGCAGCCCGAGGCCGCCCGGGGAAAAGCCGTGTTCGACCGGCAGGAAACCCTGCAGCAGGCCCTGGCATCGCAACTGTCGTTCCAAACCCCCGACCCGTTCATCAACACCCTGGGGCCCACGCTTATGGCTGCGGCCGACGGCCTGTGGGACGGAGTTACCGAAACCTGGCTGCACGGTTGCATTGGTTGGCGCACGCCCCTGGCCGGATGGCGGGGCGCCTACGTGGGCGACGTGGTGGGCTGGGACAACCGCGCCGAAAAACATTTCCGGGCCTATGCCAACAGTATGGTCACCCAGGTGCTGCCCGTGTTGCCGCATCCCACGCAGGATTCCGCCAACGCCCTGGCCCGTTCGGACAAGAAGTGGGGCACCCAGATGTACAGCAACGGCTACATTTGCCGCTTGCCCAATAACGACCACAATATGACTCACTACGATATGAACCTGAATTATATCGATGAGTTGCTCCAACACTTTTCCTACCACGCCGACACGGCCCTGATGCGCGAGCTGTGGCCCAAGCTCCAGCTCCATCTGCAATGGGAAAAACGTAATTTCGACCCCGACGACGACGGCCTGTACGATGCCTATTGCTGCATCTGGGCCAGCGACGCCCTCTACTACAACAGCGGCGCCGTCACCCATTCGTCGGCCTATAACTACCGCAGCCACCTCCTTATGGCCCGCATAGCCGAGATTCTGGGCGAAGATTCTGCCCCTTACGAACGTGAGGCTGCCCGCATCCGCCGCGAAATGGACCGCCGGCTGTGGCTGCCCGACCAAGGCCACTGGGCCGAATTCCAAGACTTTATGGGGCTTAAGCGCCTGCATCCGTCGGCCGCCTTGTGGAGCATCTATACGCCCATCGACTGCGACGCCTGCACCTCGGAGCAGGCCTATCGCGCCACGCGCTACGTAGATACTTCTATCCCTCATATTCCGATTGCCTTCGACCTGGATACGGCGGCGGCCGCGACGTTGGGCGTCGATTTGCCGTCGCTGCAATTGGAGCAGGCGTCTTGCCCCGGAACCACGCCTTTTTACACGCTGTCCACCTCCGACTGGCACCCCTATGTGTGGAGCACCAACAACGTGGCCCACGAAGAAGTGGCCAATATGGCGCTGGCCTATCTGCAGGCGGGCCGCACCGACGAGGGCTTCCGTCTGCTCAAGAGCGATTTGCTCGACGAGATGTTCCTGGGTCAGAGCCCGGGCAATTTCGGCCAGATAAGCTATTACGACCAGGCCCGCAAGGAGGCCTACCGCGATTTCGGCGACAACGTGGGCATTACGTCGCGGGCCATCGTGAACGGCCTGTTCGGCATTCTGCCCGACGCGCTCCACGGCCGCTGCGTGCTGCAGCCCTCGTATCCCGCCGCCTGGGATTCCGTCAGCGTGCAGACGCCATACCTGTCGTACCGCTTCCACCGCGAAAACGGCTTGGACATATACGAGGTGGAGCAGCATTTTGCCCAGCCGCTCGAAATGGTGCTGCGCATTCCCGTGGGCGAAGGCCGTTTTGTAGAGGTGTTTGGCAATGCCGACACCCGTCAGACGCTTACGGCCGTCTGCCGCGACTGGCGCGAATCTGCCCAAGCCGACAGCGACTGGCGCGAGGCCGCCCGCCGGCGTTCGCAGGCCCTGGCCGATTCCGCCTGGCTTTCCCAAATGGGGCTTTGCGACGTCACGCCCACGGTGGTAAAGCGTCGTTCTGTGCCTATGGACAAGTATTTCAATGCCAACGTCGACGACATTTTCCGCCAGGAATACCTCTCGCCGCGCTCGCCCTACACCACCTTGGAAATGCCCAAGCAGGGAATGGGCGACTGGTGCGTGCCCTTGCTCCGGGCCGACATCGAGGACGACGGCTTCAGGGAGGCGCTGGGACGGCCGGCGGTAGCGCTTCATTCCGATAAGGAAGCGCGCGCCCTTCGTTCCGACGAGTTCGACACCGGGCTGGGCCTGGCGTTCCGAAGCCCCCGGCAGGGACACAACATTGTGTACACCTCGCTTTGGGACAACTTTCCCACGCGGGTGGAAATTCCGGCCAGGGGAGAGGCCTCGTATGCCTATCTGCTAATGGCCGGCAGCACCAACAATATGCAGAGCCGAATGGTCAACGGCCGGGTGACGGCCATCTACGCCGACGGCAGTTCCGACACGCTTGAACTGGTGAATCCCATAAACTGGTGCCCCATAGAGCAGGACTATTTCTACGACAGCTACGCGTTCGAAAGCGCGCCGCTGCATCCCTACCGCGTGCATCTGGGCAGCGGCCGTGTGTCGCGCTCGCTCAAAGCCGACCTGCAGACGGCGTCCAAAGATGGCAGCAACGGCGTGCACACCTCCGACCTAACCACGGCCGACACGCCCATAGCTCAGGGAATGGGCATTCCTCAGGGCGCCGGCCAGCTGCTCAAAATGCCCTTGTCGCCGGGAAAGAAACTCAAGCACTTCTGCCTGGAAACCCTCTCGAACGACGTGGTGATTGGCCTGATGGCCATCACCTTGGAGTAAGCGGAAGTTACAGATTGACTTTCCGATTCCTGGGAATGGTCTTGTCAGAAGCTAAGAGCCGGACAGCCGTCCGAGTCGAGCTTCCAGTCAAGCAGGGTCGGGATGTCCTGGATGTACGAACTATAGTGAGGGACTCCCGAGCGTGCGGCGTTCAACGTTGTTACAAGATTGTTCCCGCTGACAGTCGCCGTAGGCCGCCGGTGAAATTCATAGAGTGCAATCTTTACAAATTGAGGGAGTGCCCCAGGAATTTCTCGGCTCTCTTAATGGCATTCTCCCTGATATTGACGTAGTAAGCGCCCCAGTCCATACCGTGCAGACTTTTGTCGCCGAATTTCTCCAACGGAAGAATCTGGTCATCCAGGGTGGTGCATATCAGCACGCCTCGCTGCGGGTCAATCTGTGCGTCGGCCACCCCCGGCGTCACCAGACGGACAGCACTCGTCGCCCCCTCCGAAGCCTTCACAGGAAAGGCGGAACCGCTGTTTTCCGACGCAGGTACCCATTCTGTACCGGTACTCCAACTCAGCGGATTTATAACGTAATCGTCGTGCTTCGGAGACACGAGCGCGCTTGGCATTGCGGCCCCCGGAGCTTCTGTGTTCCAGCCTATCACAACCCCCGTGCCTGTTTCGTCTGTCGCAGGCCTTAGGTGCGGATTGGCCGCAAACCAAGACCTGGGAAGAGAGAAGCCAAGGGCATAGCAGGCCACCATGCGCGAATAATACTCAGGATGGTCCTTCATATACTCGGCAAGTACGGCACGCATCATAGCAGTACCCTGAGAGTGGCTGGCAAGGATATACGGACGCCCGTTGTTCACGTTCTCGAAATAGTAATCAAGAGCCGCGAATATGTCCTGTTTGCCCTTTTTGCCCGTGACAAGACGGGCACAATCCTCCGAGTCTTTTGTTGTCAGAGCAGTCATCAGTGGAACCTGGCGGTAAAAAGGCGCATAGACATTGGTAAAAGACTCCATTGTTGCCGCCTGAACCTGGTAGGTGCCCACGGCAGACGCCTTCTCCTCGTCACTGAAAAAAGCCACACTGTCGACTTCCGCACGTTTGTCGCCATCTCCCTTGAGAATGACGGTAGGAAGGATGTAGAACAAATCCACCTCCTTGGAAGGAGCGTTTTCGTATTTCAGCCAGTTGGCCGGCTGTTTGTAGTCCACCACAGACTGCCGTGTGCAGCCACACGTACAGCTCAGCAGACAGATGGCAGCAATGGCAATAGATAATTTTTTCATTTGCTTTATTTTTTAATTTAATTCTTAATTCCATCGCGGGACTCAGCACCTCGACGGCCTCAGGCTATAAAGGCACTCCGGGCATTCAATTCTATTACTTTCGCTTTGGGCGGAACGTAAGGATCGGTCTTGCTTGCGGTAGTCATTTTTAGCGGTTTTATATCCTGGGCAAATTTAAAACCATTGCCGCGGAAAATCACACCGCTAAGCGCGATTTTCTGCACCTGCCTTCCCTCGTAGGTTACCTAGCAGGGTATGACCTATGAGTGTGCGGACCGGCTATGGCTGCAGGTCACACGCGGCAGCTGTGATTTGAAAAAACTTTACAATGTGTTTGCGGAAATAGAAATTTGCAATTTACTTTGCGGAAACATTTATAAAATACAAACCAAACAAATCAAAGTACTATGAAAGGACAAAATGCAAACTCAGAATCAAATGATTACGCGCAAAATTCGCACAATCAAGAAGAAACTCTGCACGATGATGACGGACAGATTCAGAATGAAACTGTCAGCGTCGGGCGCTATGTGGACCTGCTCGTCGACGTGGCCTTCAAGCGGGTGTTCGGGCAGCCGGCCCATCAGGATCTGCTCATCGCGCTGCTGAAAGTGGTGTTGCTGGACGTGCCCGTCAAAAGCATCACCTATTTGGATAAGGAGCGGACGGGCAGCGCCGAGGGCGACAAGAAATCGGTCTTCGACCTGCTGTGCGAGACCGATACGGGCGACGAGGTGCTCGTCGAGATTCAGCTGCGTCCGCAGGACTTTTTCCGCG
>R17__coassemble_223_pt1 | contig 37416 bp, 37 predicted proteins | sample R17__metabat2_high_PE_026 | metagenome-assembled genome bin R17
ACAGCACCGAGCCGGACGGCCGATTGTACATTTGACTATGGAAAAGGAATCGGACAACATAATTCAGAAAGTTACAGGCAGTGAGTACAAGTACGGCTTTGTGTCGGACATCGAGACCGAGACCATTCCCCGCGGACTGAGCGAGGAAGTGGTGCGGCTCATCTCGGCCCGCAAGAACGAACCCGACTGGCTGCTGGAATTCCGTCTGAAGGCCTTCCGTCACTGGCAGACAATGCCTATGCCCGACTGGGCGCACCTGGACATTCCGCCCATCGACTTCCAGGACATAGTGTATTATGCGGCTCCGCGCCGGGAAAACCCGGCCGCCAAGGGTCAGGTGGACCCCGACCTGATAAAGACGTTCGACAAGCTGGGCATTCCCCTGCAGGAACGCGACCAGCTGCTGGGCCTGACGTCGGACGGCGAGGGCGGCACGGCCGTCGATGCCGTGATGGACAGCGTCTCGGTGAAGACTACCTACCAGGAAAACCTTTCGCGCCTGGGCATACTGTTCTGCTCCATCAGCGAGGCGGTGCAGACGCACCCCGACCTGGTAAGGAAGTATCTGGGCAGCGTGGTGCCTTACCGCGACAATTATTTTGCGGCCCTCAACTGCGCCGTGTTCAGCGACGGATCCTTTGTGTACATTCCGCGCGGCGTGCGCTGCCCGATGGAACTGTCCACCTATTTCCGCATAAATGCCCGCAATACCGGCCAGTTCGAGCGCACGCTCATCGTGGCCGACGACGACAGCTACGTGAGCTACCTGGAAGGCTGCACGGCGCCTATCCGCGACGAATCGCAGCTGCACGCGGCCATTGTGGAGATAGTGGTGCACGACCGTGCCGAGGTGAAGTATTCCACCGTGCAGAACTGGTATCCGGGCGACAAGGACGGCAAGGGCGGCATATACAATTTTGTGACCAAGCGCTGCCTGTGCGAGGGCGAGGCCTCCAAGATTTCGTGGACGCAGGTGGAAACCGGTTCGGCCATTACCTGGAAGTATCCTTCGTGCGTGCTCAAGGGAGCCCGTTCGGTAGGCGAGTTCTATTCGGTGGCCGTGACCAACAACCGTCAGCAGGCCGACACCGGCACCAAGATGATTCATCTGGGCCCCGACAGCCGAAGCACCGTGGTGTCGAAGGGCATTTCGGCCGGACACAGCCAGAACAGCTACCGCGGCCTGGTGCGGGTGGCGCCTCAGGCGTCGGGCGTGCGCAACCATTCGCAGTGCGACAGCCTTTTGCTGGGAAGCACCTGCGGAGCCCACACCTTCCCCTACATAGACATAAACAACCAGACGGCGGTGGTGGAGCACGAAGCCACTACGTCCAAGATAAACGAGGAACAACTGTTCTACTGCGCCCAGCGCGGCATTTCCACCGAGGAGGCCGTGGGGCTTATCGTGAACGGCTATGCCCGCGACGTGCTCAACAAGCTGCCGATGGAATTTGCCGTGGAGGCCCAGAAACTGCTCCAGGTGTCGTTGGAAGGAAGTATTGGATAATTTTGATATGACCGGGGCGCCGCCTGCGGTCTGTAGAAACGAATTTTTATGAGTCTGCTCGAAATAAAGAATCTGCACGCCAACATAGGCGACAAGGAAATCCTCAAGGGGGTCGACTTGTCGGTAGGCGAAGGCGAAATCCACGCCATTATGGGGCCGAACGGCTCCGGAAAGAGTACTCTGAGCGCCGTGCTCACCGGCCATCCCGCCTACACGGTGACAGAGGGCGAGGTGTGGTTCAAGGGAAAGAACCTGCTGGCTATGGCGCCAGAGGAACGCTCGCGCGAGGGACTGTTCCTGAGTTTTCAATACCCGGTGGAAATCCCCGGTGTGAGTATGGTGAACTTTATGCGGGCCGCCGTGAACGAGCACCGCAAGTTCCGGGGCGAACCGGCCCTGAATGCCAGCGAGTTCCTTAAACTGATGCGCGAAAAGAAGGCCTTGGTGGAACTGGACGGCAAACTTGCCAACCGGTCGGTGAACGAAGGTTTCAGCGGCGGCGAGAAAAAACGCAACGAAATATTCCAGATGGCTATGCTGGATCCCGTCCTGTCCATTCTGGACGAGACCGACAGCGGCCTGGACATTGACGCCCTGCGCATCGTGGCCCAGGGAGTGAACAAGATACATACGCCCCAGAAGGCCTGCCTGGTGATTACCCACTACCAGCGTCTGCTGGACTACATACGTCCCCAGGTGGTGCACGTGCTCTACCAGGGCCGCATCGTCAAGACGGCCGGGCCGGAACTGGTGGCCGAGCTGGAAGCCCGGGGCTACGATTGGATAAAGCAAGAAGTAGGATACTGATGGCACAGCAGGAAAACAAAGACAAGGCCTCGGTGGAAGCCATTTATCAGCAGCTTTTCCGCAACTACCGCGAAGTGCTGCGGCTGAATGCGTCTGCCGCCTTGGACGGCCGGCGCGAGGCGGCTTTTGAGACGTTCTGCCGACAGGGATTCCCCGCCTTCGGCAGCGGCACGTCCGAGGCCTACCGCCATCTGAATCTGTCCGAAGCCTTGTCGGTGGACTATGGAATGAACCTGTACCGGATGGGTATTCCGGCGCATCCGGGCGACGTGTTCCGCTGCGACGTGCCGTCGCTGTCTACCCGGCTGTACTTTATTGTGAACGACCAGTATTATCCGTCCAAGAAACCGGTGACCCTGCCCGAGGGTGTGCTGTGCGGCAGCCTGAACACCTTGCTCGGGGAGCATCCCGAATTGGGCGCGAAGTACTACGACCGGCTGCGCGACGACGACGGTCTGGCGGCCCTGAACACGGCTTTCGTGCAGGACGGATTCCTGCTGTACGTGCCCGCGGGTGTCAAGCTGGACAAGCCCTTGCAGCTTATACAGATGTTCCAGGGCGAGATAGACATCCTGGCCAACCGGCGGCTGCTGGTGGTGCTGGAAGCCGGTGCCTCGGCTACGCTGATGGTGTGCGACCACGCCATCACCTCGTCGCGCTACCTGTCCAACCAGGTGGCCGAAATCCATTTGGGCGAGGGGGCCAGCCTGGACTACTGCGAATTGGAAATGACCCACGACAAGACGGTGCGTCTGGCCAATACCTATGTGCGGCAGGCGGCCGGTTCGTCGCTGCGGATGAATGCCATAGGGCTGGAAAACGGTCTTACCCGCAACAACCTGACGGTGAGCCTGTGCGGCCGCGATGCCCGGGCCGACCTGTCGGGGCTGAATCTGCTGAGCCGTTCGCAGGTGGCCGACAACCATATCCTGGTAGACCATTCGGTGCCCGGCTGCCACAGCAATCAGCTCTACAAATACATTCTGGACGACCGGGCGCACGGCGTGTTCGGCGGCAAGGTGCTGGTGCGTCCCGACGCCCAGCAAACCGAGTCGTATCAGTCGAACGCCAATCTGGTAACTTCCGACCAGGCCCGGATGAACGCCCTGCCTCAGCTGGAGATATATGCCGACGACGTGCAGTGCAGCCACGGGTCGGCTACGGGCCAGCTCGATGCGAACGCCTTGTTCTATATGCGCCAGCGCGGGCTGGACGAGGACGAGGCCCGTCAGCTGCTCAAGTTTGCCTTTACGGCCGACGTGGTGGAACGCATTGCCTTTCCGCCGCTGAAGGACCGGATTAAAATGTTGGTCGGGAAGCGCTTCCGCGGCGAACTGGCCAAATGCATCGATTGTAAGATATGTCCATAGACGTCGAACATATTAGGAACGATTTCCCCATCCTGTCCGACCAGGTGTACGGCCGGCCGCTGGTGTATTTCGACAACGCCGCCACCACCCAGAAGCCCTGGAGCGTGATAAGGCGGATGGAGGAAGGCTACGTGCACCACAACGCCAACGTACACCGGGGCGTGCACTTCCTGAGCCAGCAGGCCACCGAGGCGCACGAGAATGCCCGGGCGGCCGTACAGCGCTTCCTGAACGCTGCCGCGCCCGAGGAGATATTGTTCACGCGAGGCACCACCGAATCCGTCAATCTGGTGGCGTTTTCGTTCGGTGAGGCCTTCTGCCACGAGGGCGACGAGATAGTGGTGTCGGTAATGGAGCACCATTCCAACATAGTGCCCTGGCAAATGCTGTGCGAACGCAAGCATATGACCCTGAAGGTGATACCGATGAACGACCGCGGCGAGCTGCTGCTGGACCAGTATCGCCGGCTGCTGGGACCCAAGGTGCGCCTGGTGGCGGTGACGCACGTGTCCAATGTGCTGGGCACGGTGAATCCCGTCGGCGAGATGATTGCCGATGCCCACCGGCTGGGCATTCCGGTGCTGGTGGACGGTGCCCAGGCAGTGGCCCACCAGAAGGTGGACGTCCGAGCGCTCGATGCCGATTTCTATGCCTTTTCGGCCCACAAGATATACGGCCCCACGGGGCTGGGTGTGCTCTACGGAAAGCGTTCCTGGCTGGAGGCGATGCCTCCCTATCAGGGCGGCGGCGAGATGATATCGTCGGTGAGTTTCGAGAAGACCACCTACAACGGCCTGCCCTACAAGTTCGAGGCCGGCACGCCGGATTTTATAGACACCACGGCGCTGGCCGAGGCCTTGGCCTATGTGGAAGCCGTCGGGATGGACAACATCGCTGCCTATGAGCGAGAGCTTACACGTTATGCCACCGAAAGCCTGCGGACGCTTCCGGGAATGCATATCTACGGCGAGGCGGCCGACAAGTCGTCGGTGCTGTCGTTCCGGCTGGGCGACATACACCCCTACGACGCCGGTCTGCTGCTCGACAAACTGGGATTTGCCATCCGCACGGGGCACCACTGCGCCGAACCGCTTATGCACCGCCTGGGCATAGAGGTGTGTGCGCGGGCTTCTTTCTCGTTTTACAACACCCGTTCCGAGGTGGAGCAGTTTGTGCAGGCCCTGGACCGGATAAGAAAAATGTTTTGACTATGACCATAGACGAAGTACAGGACGATTTGATAGAGCAGTTTGCCGGTGTGGACGACTGGATGGACAAATACCAGCTGCTCATAGACCTGGGCAACGACCTGCCGCCGCTCGACGAATGCTACAAAAAGCCTCAGTATCTGATAGAAGGCTGCCAAAGCCGCGTATGGATCCAGGCCTCGTTCGACGAAACGACGCGCCGGGTGCATTTCCGGGCCGAAAGCGACACGATAATCGTAAAAGGTTTGGTATCTTTGTTGCTCGAAGTACTCAACGACCGCACGCCTGGGGAAATCCTGGGGGCGGATTTGTATTTTATTGAAAGGATAGGACTTAAGGAACACCTGTCGCCCACCCGTAGCAACGGCCTGGCCGCTATGGTGAAGCAGTTGTACGACTACGCCTTGGTGTTCCATAACAAATAGGACCGGCCTGCCTGAAAATGAACGGCCATAATAAGAAAGAAACGGCTTCCCGAAAGGACGCCGCGCATTGATAGAACCGGACTCCCCGAAAAGGATGTCGCGCAAAAAAGAATAAAATGAAGGATTCAGACAAATTGCTTTCGTTGGACGAGATAGAGCAGATACTCTACCACGGACATTCCCTGGAACTGCCGGCCGGGGTGCTGGAAAAGGTGGACGCCTGCTACCGTTTTCTGGAGAAATTTTCTTCCGACAAAGTTATTTACGGCATCAACACCGGTTTCGGGCCTATGGCCCAGTGGCGGGTGGACGACCGTTACCTTAACGATTTACAGTACAACATTATACGCAGCCATTCCACGGGGGCCGGCAATCCGCTGGGCGACGTGGAGGTGAAGGCCGCGATGATTGCCCGCCTGGGCTCCGTGCTGCAGTGCCGCAGCGGCGTGCATACCGATGTGGTAAAGCTGCTGGTGGAATTCATCAACCGCGACATCATACCCTTCGTGCCGCGTCACGGCAGCGTGGGTGCCAGCGGCGACCTGGTGCAGCTGGCCCACATTGCCCTGTGCCTGATAGGCGAGGGCAAGGTGCATTACCGCGGAGAGTGGCTTCCCACCGCCCAAGTGCTTGAACAGGAAGGACTCACGCCGCTCAAGATGTATATCCGCGAGGGTTTGTCCATTACCAACGGCACCAGCGTCATGACGGGCGTGGCCACCGTCAACCAGTTCCACGCCGAGACGCTGCTCGACTGGGCCACCGAGGCTTCCGTGTGGATGAACGAAATCGCCTCGTCGTTCGACGACCTGATGGCCGTGGCCGAGAACGAATGCCGCCGTCACGACGGACAGCAGGTGATAGCCGCCCGTATGCGTGCCTTGGCCCAAGGATCCCAATGCCTGCAGAGCCGCGAACACGAGCTCTACGACGAGGGCCACGCCGAGGAAAAGGTGTTCGAACACAAGGTGCAGGCCTATTATTCCCTGCGCTGCACGCCACAGATTCTGGGCCCGGTGTACGAAACGTTGCAGAACAGCCGCCGCGTCATCGAAGAGGAGATAAATTCGGCCAGCGACAACCCGATAGTGGACCCCGACACCCAAAACGTGTACCACGGCGGAAACTTCCACGGCGATTACATCTCGCTCGAGGAGGACAAGGTGAAGATCGCCATCGTGCGGCTGGTGATGACGGCCGAACGTCAGCTGAACTATCTATTCCACGATCGCATAAACGGCATCCTGCCGCCCTTCCTCAACCTGGGCACCCTGGGCCTGAACTACGGAATGCAGGCCTGCCAGTTCACCGCTACGTCTACCACGGCCGAATGCCAGACGCTGGCTATGCCCAACTACGTGCACAGCATTCCCAACAACAACGACAACCAGGACATCGTGTCGATGGGCACCAACACGGCCCTGCTCACCCAGCAGGTAATCGAAAACGCCTTCCAGGTGATGGCCATCCAGTACATTGCCCTGGCGCAGGCCACCGACTGCCTGAAGATAGCCGACCGGCTGAGCCCCGTCTCCAAGCGCCTGTACGACGAGGTGCGCGCCCTGGTGCCGGTGTTTGTGGAGGATACGCCTTTCTATGAAGATATTGCCCGGATGATCGACTACCTGAAGACTCATCCGCTCAGGCTCGGTGAAACCCTGAAAACCGATTTGAAATGAAATACGCCCTGGTAACCGGCGGCTCCCGCGGATTGGGCCGCGCCATTTGCCTGAAACTGGCCCAGATGGGCTGGCCGGTGCTGGTGAACTATCAGCACAATGCCGATGCGGCGGCCCAGACCGTGCAGCAGATAGCCGAGGCCGGCGGAACGGCCGAGGCCCTGCCTTTCGACGTGGCGTCGCCCGAGGCCGTGGAACAGGCCCTGGAAGCCTGGCAGACGGCCCATCCCGACGATTACGTGGCCGTGCTGGTGAACAACGCCGGCATCCGCCGCGACAATCTGATGGTGTTTATGCAGAACGAGGAGTGGCATCAGGTGCTGGACACCACCCTGAACGGGTTCTTCTATCTGACGCGTCGTCTGGTGAAGGATATGATGACCCACCGCGGCGGCCGCATCGTGAACATTGCCTCGCTTTCGGGCATCAAGGGACTGCCGGGCCAGACCAACTATTCGGCGGCCAAGGCGGCGCTCATCGGAGCTACCAAGGCCCTGGCCCAGGAAGTGGCCCCGCGCAAGATAACGGTGAATGCCGTGGCGCCCGGTTTCATCGCCACCGATATGACCAAGGACCTGAACGAGGCAGAACTCAAGAAAATGATTCCGGCCGGACGTTTCGGCCGGCCCGAGGAAGTGGCGGCCCTGGTGGGTTTCCTGGCTTCGGACGAGGCCTCGTACATAACGGGCGAGGTGATTTCCATCAACGGAGGACTTTATACATAATTATATATGGAACGGAGAGTTGTCATTACGGGTACGGGTATCTGGTCGTGTCTGGGCACGTCGCTCCAGGCCGTCCGGCAGTCGCTCTACGAGGGCCGCTCGGGCATAGGCATCGAGGCGGTGCGCACCGAGTACGGATATCGTTCGCCCCTGACGGGTATGGTAGAGAAGCCCGTGCTTAAGGGTCTGCTGGACCGTCGGCTGCGGGCCGGAATGTCGGAAGAGGCCGAATATGCCTTTATGGCCACCCGCGAGGCCTTTGCCCAGGCCGGCATAGACGATGCTTATCTGCTGGCCAACGAGGTGGGCGTCATCTACGGAAACGATTCCTCGGCCAAGGCCGTGATTGAATCGGCCAAGATTATGGACGAACGCCACGATTCGGCCCTGGTGGGCAGCGGCAGCATTTTCCAGTCGATGAATTCGACGGTGACGATGAACCTGAGCACCATATTCCATCTGCGCGGCATAAACTTTACGGTGTCGGCCGCCTGCGCCAGCGGAAGCCACGCCATAGGGCTGGGCTATATGATGATAAAGCAGGGCCTGCAAGACCTGGTGCTGTGCGGCGGCGCGCAGGAAACCAATCACCTGTCTATGTCGTCGTTCGATGCGCTTTCGGCCTTTTCGGTGCGTGTCGACGAGCCGGCCAAGGCCTCGCGTCCCTTCGACCGCGACCGCGACGGACTGGTGCCGAGCGGCGGCGCCGCCTCGCTGGTGCTGGAGGAATATGAGCACGCGGTGGCCCGCGGCGCCACCATTTTGGCCGAAGTGTGCGGCTACGGATTCTCGTCCAACGGCACGGCCGGCATATCCCAGCCCAGCGACGAAGGCTCGTTCCTGGCCATGAGCCGGGCTATGAAGGAAGCCGGCGTCACGCCCGACGACATCGACTACATAAACGCCCACGCCACGTCCACGCCTCAGGGCGACCGTTTCGAGGCGATGGCGCTGAACCGCCTGTTCGAGGGAAAGCGGGCCTGGATAAGCTCCACCAAGTCGATGACCGGCCACGAATGCTGGATGGCCGGCGCGAGCGAAGCCGTCTATTGCCTGCTTATGATGCAGTATGGTTTTGTGGCGCCCAACATCAATTTTGAGCATCCCGACGAGGAATCGGCCCGGATGCATCTGGCCACCCGCACCATCGAAACGGAACTGAAGACGGTGCTGTCGAATTCCTTCGGTTTCGGGGGAACCAACAGCGCCTTGGTATTGAAGAAATTTGAAAAATAATACGCTATGAATCTGTCTCCTGCCCTGGAAAAGGTATACACCAAAGAACAGCTGAGCGCCCGCGATGCGCAACGGCTGGCGGAATTCATTGCCTGGGGCCCCATTGTGTTCCAGGCCTCCCGCCTGATGGTAAAATTCGGCATTCTGGATATGCTGCGCGACAGCAACGAGGGAATGACTATGGAAGAAGTGGCCGACCGGGCCCATCTGTCGGTCTATGCGGCCAAGGTGCTGCTCGAGGCCTCACTGTCTATCGGGACGGTGCTGGTAGACAAGGACACCGACCGGTTCAGCCTGTCCAAGACCGGCTGGTTCCTGCTTACCGATCCTGCCACCCGCGCCAATATGGATTTCAACCACGACGTCAATTACGAAGGCTGGTTCCACCTGGAGGAAGCCCTGCTGGAGGGAAAGCCCGCCGGTCTGAAGCATTTCGGCGATTGGCCCACCATTTACGAAGGCCTGTCGCAGCTGCCGCCCCAGGTACAGAAGAGCTGGTTCGGATTCGACCATTTCTACAGCGATCATTCCTTTGACCAGGCGCTCGAAATAGTGTTCGGACAACTGGGCGTGAAGCATTTGGTGGACGTGGGCGGCAATACCGGCCGCTGGGCCATGAAGTGCGTGGCCTACCGCCCCGACGTGAAGGTGACTATTATGGATCTGCCCCAGCAGCTGGAAATGATGCGCGCCCAGACCAAGGGCCTGCCCGGGGCCGACCGTATCGACGGTTTTGGCATAAACCTGCTCGATGCGCAGGCCAAGTTCCCGCAGGGCCGCCAGTTCGATGCCATTTGGATGAGCCAGTTCCTGGACTGCTTCGGCCCCGAGGAAATCGTGAGCATCCTGACGCGCGCCGTCGAGGCAATGGACAGCCACACGCGTCTTTTCATTATGGAAACTTTCTGGGACCGCCAGCGCTTCGAGCCGGGCGCCCTTTGCCTGACTATGACCAGCCTGTACTTTACGGCCCTGGCCAACGGCAACAGCAAAATGTATCATTCCGAAGAAATGGAGCGCCTGGTGAACCAGGCCGGCCTGGAGGTGGAACAGATATTCGACCACCTGGGCCAGGGCCACAGCATTATGGTGTGCCGCAAGAAATAATCCAGACATCAATAATTCTGCATAGCTATGGAAAGAAAAGAAATCGAAGAGAAAATCGTGAACTTCCTGGTGGAGGATTTCGAGATTGAACCCGAAAAGATTACGCCCGAGGCCCGCCTTAAGGAAGACATCGGCATCGACAGCCTCGACTTTATCGACATCGTCGTGGTGGTGGAGAAGGTGTTCGGCTTCAAGATTAAGAACGAGGAAATGGCCAAGGTGAAAACCTTCAGCCAGTTCTGCGACTACGTAGCCTCCCGGCTGGCCTAAGACGGAAATGGCCGGCACCGAAACTCCCCGTCCCTGGAGCGGCCGCACCGACGGCCTGCCCTGGATGTACCGCGCGCTGGTGGGTATGCTGCGCGTGGTGGACCGTCGCGTCGTTTATGCCGTGATGGCCTTGGTGGTGCCGTTCTATATGCTGTTCAGTCACCAGGGCTACCTGGCCTGCTATCGCTTTTTCCGCCGGCAGATGGAAATGGGGCCGTTCAAGGCCTTCTGTCACGTGTACCGCAACCATTTCGTGTTCGGCCAGATAATCATCGACCGGATGGTGGTGTATGCCGGGAAGCCGTTCCGCTGCACCGTCGACGACAACGAGGCCTTTGCCCGGCTGTCGGCGGCTCCGGAGGGATTTGTGCAGCTGAGCTCGCACGTAGGCAACTTCGAAATGGCCGGCTACTCGCTCTCGTCGGGCAAGCCGGTGAATTCGCTGGTGTTCGGCGGCGAGAAAGACACGCTGATGGCTTTCCGCGAGCGCGTGCTCTCGGAGCACAACGTCCGTCTGATAAAGGCCGGCAACGATATGGGACACATCTTTGCGATGAGTGCCGCTCTGGACCGGGGCGAGATTGTGAGTATGGCAGGCGACCGCCTGTTGGGATCGGCAAAGACCCTGACGTGCGAATTCTTCGGGACGCCCGCAGCCTTCCCGATGGGCCCCTTTGCGCTGGCCGTACAGAAAAACGTTCCCTTGCTGGCCCTGTTCTCGATGAAGGAACGCGGCGGTTACCGTACCTTCGTACGCCAGTTGGCCCGTCCCGCCGGATTCGAAGCCCTCAAGACCCGGGAACAGATGCAGGTGATGGCCCAGCTGTTTGCCAACGAACTGGAAGCCGTGCTGCGCCGCTATCCCGACCAGTGGTTCAACTACTACGATTTCTGGAAACCTATTGCCTGATGGACAAGGAACTGGAACATATCGACATTCACGACCTGCTGCCGCAGCAGCCGCCCTTTGTGATGGTGGACCGTCTGGAACACTACGACGAGGAGAAGACCGTCACCTCGCTGGACGTAAGGCCCGACAATCTGTTCGTGGAGGACGGCCGGCTGGTGCAGGCGGGTCTGACCGAGAACATTGCCCAGACCTGCGCGGCCCGGATGGGCTACCGCAACCTGAGTCGGGGCGGCGACGTGGTGCTGGGATACATCGGCGCCATCCGCAACCTGCAGGTGATGCGCACGCCTCGGGTGGGCGAGCACCTGGTCACCACCATCGAGGTACTCAACGAGGTGTTCCAGATGACGCTGGTGTCGGCCACGATAGAAAGCGACGGCCAATGCCTGGTGCAGGCCGAACTCAAGATTGCCCTGAGCGACATCGCCAAACAAGGATAAGCCCTATGGAAAAAGAACTCTCCGTTACCCTGCCCCTGAAAATCCGCTTTTCCGAAGTGGATTCGATGAACATTGTCTGGCACGGCTCGTATCCCTTGTACCTGGAAGATGCCCGCGAGGCTTTCGGCGCGCGCTACGGCATTGCCTATCTGGACATTTTCGGCCAGGGCTACTATGCGCCCCTGGTGGAACTCAGTTTCAAATACAAAAAGCCGATGGTCTATGGAATGAATCCCCAGGTGACCATCCGCTACTGCTATACCGAATCGGCCAAGCTGGTGTTCGATTACGAACTGCGCGACACGGCCGACGGATCCCTGCTGGCCACGGCCCGTTCCGTGCAGGTGTTTATGGACCGCAATTATCAATTGGTGCTGGGCAATCCGCCCTTTTACGAAACGTGGAAAAAACAATGGATAGGGTAGTGGTTCCGCTGGCAACGCATCTGCTGACGCCGCTGGGCGTGGGGACAGAGGAGAATTTCCGAGCCGCTGCAGCGGGGCGTTCGGCCCTGCGCCGGTACGAAGGCATTCTTCCCGAGGCGTTCGTGGCTTCCATCCTGGGGGAAACGGCCCTCGATGCCCAATGTGAGGCATTGGGTCTGCCCGTGCAGGAATATACCTATTTTGAGAAAATGCTGTTGGCGGCGGCCGTTCCTGCCGTGGCCAAGGCAGGCATCGATGCCTCGTCGGACCGCGTGCTGTTCGTGGTGTCCACCACCAAGGGAAACGTCTCTTTGCTGGGAAATCCCGAAGGATTTGCTCCAGAGCGGGTGCTCTTGGGCCAGGCCGCCCGTCGGCTGACCGCCCATTTCGGCAACCCCAACGAACCGCTGGTAGTGTGCAATGCCTGCATTTCGGGTGTCTGCGCCCAGATTGCGGCAATGCGCAACCTGCGCTCGGGTGCCTACGATTACGTGGTGACGGTGGGTGCCGACCAGCAGTCGCCCTTCATCATTGCCGGATTCCAGTGCCTGAAGGCCTTGAGCGACGATTTCTGCCGGCCCTTCGATGCTGCCCGCCGGGGGCTGAACCTGGGCGAGTGCGCTGCCGCGATGGTGTTCGGCCAAAAGGACCGTTCCGTCTTGCAACCGGGCGACTGGATGCTGTGTCGCGGGGCCGTGCGCAGCGATGCCAACCATATATCGGGCCCGTCGCGCACGGGCGAAGGCAGCTACGAGGCCTTGCGCGCAGTGCTCAAGGAGGCGAATCCCGACCGACTGGCCTTTGTGAGCGTGCACGGAACCGCCACCAACTACAACGACGAGATGGAATCCATCGCCTTGGAGCGGGCCGGCCTGTCGGAAGTGCCGGTGTGCGGCCTGAAGGGCATTTACGGCCATACAATGGGCGCCGCCGGCCTGTTGGAATGCATCTTGTCGATGGCTTCGGTGGAACACGGGAAAATACTGCCTACCAAGGGGTTTGAAACCTTGGGCGTGTCGCGCCCCGTGCGGGTGAGCGCCGCCTTGCGCGATACCTCGCGGCAGGCATTTGTGAAACTTATATCGGGATTCGGTGGCTGCAACGCCGCCGTCCTGTACCAGCGATACGGTTATGAAGAAGCTTGAGTATGTTGCCATAAGCCCGGCCCGGGTGTGCGTGAAAGGCCGCGTCCTGGACACGCAAGCCACGGGTGCCGACCTGCTCACGGAGGTGTACCGCCGCGAAGTGGGCAACTATGCCAAGTTCTTCAAGATGGACACCCTGAGCCGGCTGGGATTCCTGGCGGCGGAACTGCTGCTGAAGGGCACCGAAAAGGAAGTGGGAGAGGCCGAAGTGCCGCCGCTGGACGAAACCTGGGGCGTGGTCTTGTTCGGGCGGAGCAGCTCGCTCCGGGCCGACACGCATTTCCAGGCTTCCATCCAGTCGCGCGAGGAATTCTTTCCCAGTCCCGCCATTTTTGTGTATACCCTGCCCAACGTCACGGCGGGCGAAATATCCATCCGGCACAAGTTCAGCGGCGAGACAGCCTTCTATGTACTGGCCGGCCGCGATGCCCGGACGTTGGCCCGCCAGCTGATGGCCACATTCCAGGACGAGGTGACGGAGCATCTGGTGGCCGCGTGGACAGACTGTATGGACGATGGGCATTTCGAGGCAGCGGCCTTGGTGCTGAACCGCGACGATGCCTGGGACGAAGCTTCGCTGGCAGGCGTCCTGGAAGAAGTGTTTGCCCTGGAACTGGACTGATTTTAAGACACGGAATACATTCATCAACTTAAATAACTACCACTATGGAAGAACTGATTGCAAAACTCAAGGAAGAAATCATCGAAGTGTTGAACCTGGACGGCATCACCCCCGCCGACATCGACAACGATGCCCCGCTGTTTGGCGAAGGCCTGGGCCTGGATTCCATCGACGCCCTGGAACTGATTGTGCTGATGGAAAAGAACTACGGCATAAAGCTGCAGGATCCGGCCAAGGGCAAGGAAATCTTCAAGTCCATCAACGTGATGGCTGCCTACATTACCGCCAACCGTACGAAATAAACCCAAGCGCGCAAGATAGATGAAGAAACGGGTATTGGTGACCGGGGCCGGCATAGTGAGTGCCATAGGCCTGAACAAACAGGAAGTACTGCGTTCGCTGCAGGCAGGGCAGACGGGCATTGCGCCGGTCCGCTATCTGAAGACGGAACATACCGAATTTCCGGTGGGCGAGGTAAAGCTCTCCGATGCCGAAATGGAATCGCGGCTGGGCATTGCGCCCGGCACTCCCACCACGCGCACCTCGCTGATGGGCCGTCTGGCCTTGGGCGAAGCCCTGCAGGAAGCCTCGCTCCTGGGAACCGACCTTGGAAAGGTGGGTTTCGTGTCGGGCACCACCGTGGGCGGTATGGACAAAAGCGAACAGTATTATCTGAATTTTCTGGAAGACGATACCCGCAACGAATACATCCGCACCCACGACTGCGGTGCCTGCTCCGAAATGATGGCCGACCATTTCGGCCGCTTCGGATTCGTCACCACTATCTCCACGGCCTGCTCGTCGGCGGCCAACGCTATGGTGCTGGCCTCGGAAATGATAGAAAGCGGCCAGGCCGACATCGTGGTGGCCGGCGGCAGCGAGTGCATTTCCAAATTCCACCTGAACGGCTTCAATTCCCTGATGATTCTGGACCGTCGGCCCTGCCGCCCGTTCGACGCCGGCCGGGCCGGACTGAACCTGGGTGAGGGAGCTGCCTTCCTGGTGCTGGAATCGGAAGAGTCGGCCCGTAGGCGGGGTGTCAAGGCCCTGGCCTGCCTGGCCGGTTACGGAAATGCCTGCGATGCCTTCCACCAGACGGCTTCGTCGCCCGATGGCGAAGGTTCCTTCCTGGCGATGCGCCAGGCCTTGGAAATGGCCGGCTGTGCTCCGTCCGAGGTGGATTACGTCAATGCCCACGGTACGGGAACTCCCAACAACGACCTGAGCGAGAGTGCCGCTATGTTCCGGCTGTTCGGGCCGCAGGTGCCGCCTGTGTCGTCCACCAAGTCGTATACGGGCCATACTACCTCGGCTTCGGGCGCCATCGAATCGGTAATCTGTCTGCTGGCATTGCAGCATCAGTTCCTGCCCACCAATTACGGTTGGACCGAAGGAGCCGAGGGACTGGTGCGTCCCGTGACCGATGCCCGTCCGGCGCGTCCCGTCCGGAAAATCCTGTGCAATTCATTCGGATTTGGCGGCAACGACACCTCGCTGCTGTTTACGGCCCCGGAGGTGATGCCCGCCGTCCAAGCGGCTGCCGCACGGCCATTTGAGGGCGTCTGGGTAACCTCGGCCAAGCAAGTGTCGCTGCAGGCGCCCCTTTCGGAAGAATGGATGGAAGAGCCCGTGCGGCCCGACGGAGAATATGTCCGGGCCACCGATCCCGACTTCAAGGCATTCCTGTCGCCCGTGGAGGCGCGGCGTATGGGCCGCTTGCTCAAACGGGCCCTGGCTACCTCGCTGTCGGCCTTGCGCGAAACGGGCGTGGAACACCCCGATGCCATTGTCACCGGCACCGGTCTGGGCTCGGTAGAGGACACCGAACTTTTCCTGACGGCTCTGGTGCGCGAGGGAGAACAGTTCCTCAAACCGACGCACTTTATGCAGTCCACCCACAACACCACTTCGTCGCTCATAGGCATACAGACGCGTTCGCACGGATACAATTCCACCTATTCCCAAAAGGGCACCTCGTTCGAGAGCGCCCTGTACGATGCCTGGCTGCAACTGCGCAACGGGCGCATTTCCAACGCCTTGGTGGGTAGCCACGACGAGGTGTCGCCCTCGTACTACATCCTGCTCAAGAAGGCCGGATTCGTGGGACAGCAGCAGGAAATCTGCGGCGAGGCGGCCGTGAGCATTATGCTCCAGTCGGCGCCTGCCGGGCACTGCCTGTGCCGGCTGGCCGGTCTGAAGATGCTCTACCGGCCCACCGACGATGAAATGCAGCAGGCCCTGGACGATATGCTCCGCGAGGCCGGATTGTCGCGCGCCGACGTCGGAGCCGTGATGACCGGACTGAACGGCCAGACCCGAAACGATGCTTCCTACCACGAGGTGCTGACGGCCCTTGGGCTGACGCAGCCGGTGCTGCGGTTCAAGCACTTGTTCGGCGAAGGATTCTCTTCGTCGGGACTGGGCTTCTATGCGGCTGCCCAATGTCTGGCCCAGGGCTTCATTCCTGCCTGGCTCCGTACCGACGGCGTCGATGCCAGCCTGCCGGCTCCTTCGTGCCTGTTGGTGATAAACGTGGAGGAATCCCGCCATTATTCCCTGGTGCTGTTATGTGGAAACTGATATACACGGCCGTCATCCAGAGCCTGTTCCTTTGCGGAGGCCAGGTGTTTATGAAGTATGCGCTGGCCCGCACGGGCCGGTTTGAATGGTCGTGGGCCTACGTGGGCCATTTCCTTACCAATTGGTGGTGGCTGGCCACCGGCATCAGCTTCAGCGTGGCCACCGTGCTGTGGATGTACATACTTAAACATTATCCCTTCAGCCAGGCCTATCCGCTCAGCAGTATGGCCTACGTGTTCGGAATGCTGGCGGCTATGTTCTGTTTCGGCGAGCAGATTCCGATAACGCGCTGGCTGGGCATCCTGCTCATAATGGGCGGCTGTGTGCTGGTGGCCCGTTGATATTAAGAAGCTCCGATGAAAAGACTGTTTTTTGCCTTGCTATGCCTGACGGCCCTGAACTTCCGGGCTGCTGTCGCGGCGGAAATGCCTTCGGAGGGCGGAATTCCGCCAGTCGCCGAAGTTCCGTCGCTTTCGGCTGCGTCGTCGTCTTTTTCGGCCTTGCCGTCCGACAGGTCGGCCGTGCGCGATTCGGTGGTGGCCTGTGCCGGCCGGACGCAGACAATGGAATGCCGCTTTGTGCAGACCCGCCATCTGGATATGCTCGACGAGGACATAGTCTCGAAGGGAACGATGGCCTTTTGCCAACCCGACAAACTGCGCTGGGAATACACCGAGCCTTATGTGTATCGCTTTGTGCTGAACGGCGGCCGCATCCTGCTCCAGTCGGAAGAGCGCAGCGACGTGGTGGACGTGAATGCTTCGGATATGTTCCAGGCCATCGCCGACATCATTCTGAACAGTATGACGGGAAACATTCTGCTCGATACCAAGAACTTCGCGCAGGAATTCCGCGCCTCGGGCCGGGAATACACGGCCGTCCTGCAGCCCGTAAGCGGCCAGCTGAAGGACTTTTTCCAACAGATAGACATCGTTTTCGATGCCGGTTCGTATCAGGTGATCCGGGTAGTCCTGTCCGAAGAAAGCGGCGACACCACCACGGTGGTTCTCAGCCGGGAATCCACCGGACGGGCTTTGGACGCGGCCTTGTTTGCCATACCATCGAAGTAGGGCCACGATTTTTTCCCTATAGAAACCACGATAGACAATGAACCGCTCCATCCGAACCGCCTGCCTGAAAGGTCTTTGGCTGATGCTCCTGCTCTTGGGCGTCCTGCCGGCTGCGGCTCAGTCGGGCCGCTATCGCTTTGCAATGGAGTGGGAACGGGCCGGGCTTACCGGCCTTTGCGTAGTGAAATCCGACGGCGAAGGCTTCAAGGGCGCGGTGGTGAATGAGTTCGGTATCAGCTACCTGTCGTTCCGCTGCGATGGCCGTCGTCTGGAACTGCAGAAAGCCGTGCCGCCCTTCTGCGACAGGCCTTCGCTCAGCCATATGCTCGAAGCCGATCTGTATTGCCTGCTTACCGGTCGCATAGGTGCCGGCCAGTTGCGCCGGACGGCCTGGTCGGAAGCGGCCGACGGTACGCGGATGCTTTACGACCGGCGCTCCCGGATTACGTTCAAACTTAAACCGATGGAATCCATCGACCGATGATATGCAATTGAAGGACAGCTTTTATACGGCCCGGCCCGTGGACGGCGGATGGCAAGTACACCTGCAGGCCGACCACTTCATATTCAAGGCCCATTTTCCCGAGCAGCCGGTGGTGCCCGGCGTCTGTCAGCTCAAGATGGCCGAGGAACTGCTCTCGGCCCAGACGGGCCGTCCCTTGTTTCTGAAGGAGATAAAGCAGATAAAATATATGAAACTGCTCACGCCCGTCCAGACACCCGATCTCGGCTTTTTCTTTGCTTCGCTTGCTCCGACGGAAACTTCGCTGTCGGTGGCGTGCCAGGTGTGCGGTCCCGACGGTGCGGTGTATACCAAAATGAGTTTGGTGTTTGTCTACGAACGTTTCTGAACGATGAACATAGGGGAAAACATAAGGTTGTGTGTGCTGGTGCCGGTGTATAACAATGCGGCCACCATAGGTCAGGTGCTGGAACGCGTTCATCCCTTCGTGCCCGACATCCTGGTGGTGGACGACGGCTGCACCGACGGCACTCCCGACGTGCTGGCCGGGCTTTCCATTCCGATAAAGCTGTTGCGCCATCCGCTGAACCAAGGCAAGGGCGCGGCCCTTCGGACGGGTTTCTGCGCGGCAGCGGCGATGGGGTTCACCCACGTCGTCACCCTCGATGCCGACGGCCAGCATTTTCCCGAAGACCTGCCCCTTTTCCTGCAGGCCGTCGCGGAGTACCCAAACGATATCCTGGTGGGCTGTCGCAACCTGACGGCCGACCGTATGCCGCGTCAGAACACGGCAGCCAACCGCTTTTCCAATTTCTGGTTCCGCCTGCAGACGGGCCAGGATCTGTCCGATACCCAGTCGGGCTACCGGGCCTACCCGCTGGCTTCGCTCCACGGCCTGGGATGCCTTACCTCGCGCTACGAGGCCGAATTGGAACTGATGGTGCTGGCGGCCTGGCACGGAGTGGCGGTGCGCGGACTGCCGGTGCGCGTGTATTATGCGCCCGAGGGCGAGCGGGTGTCGCATTTCCGCCCGTTTTGGGATTTCTTCCGCATTTCGGTGCTCAACACCGTGCTGACGCTGGGGGCCTTGTGCTACGGGCTTCCCCTGCGCCTTGTCCGTTGTTTCCGTCCTAAATCCCGCCGCTGATGGTACGCCTGTTCCTGAACCTGTACGATTGGCTGTCAGCTCGCCGGAAAACCGCGGTGGCGCTGGTACTGGGCGTGACGGCGCTGCTGGTGCTTTCGCTCTGCCGCCTGCATTACGAGGAAGACATTGCCAAGTTTCTTCCTCTGGATTCGCAGAACCGCGAACAGTCGGCCGTGTACGACTATCTGAACGACCAGACCACCGTGGCGGTGATTTTCCGGCCCGATTCGGCTTTCTGCGGGACCGCCGTTCCCGACGATGTCCCGTCTGATTCCAAGATTTCGGTGACCGCCGCGATGGACGAGTTTGCCCGCCAGTGGCAGCTGGCCGACAGCCTGCACCGTATGCCTGCCCTGGATGCCCGCGTAGACGACCGGGGCGCCTTGCAGATGATAAACTTTGTACAGGAGCACTATCCATACTTCCTTACGGAGGCCGACTATGTCCGGATGGATTCCCTGCTGGCCCGGCCCGATTACGTGGCAGATCGGCTGGCCGAGGGCCGCAAGTCGCTCACGCTGCTCACGGGCAGCTATACCGCCCGGATGCTGCGCACCGATCCGCTGAACCTGTTCTCGCCGGTCTTGCTCCGCTTTGCCGCCTTGGGCAGCAGCACGGGCTTCCATACCTCCGACGGCCATCTTATCCATACGGCCGACGGGGCGGGCGTGGTGTTTTTCGAATCGGCCGACGGTGGCTCCGAAACCGCCAACAACGCCCGGCTGGCGCGTTTTGTGGACGAAGTAATCGCGCAGACCGAAGCCCGCTGCCCCGGAGTGAAGGTGTCGGCCGTGGGCTCGCCCCTGATAGCGGCCGGAAACGCCTCCCGCATCAAGAAAGACAGCTTTCTGGCCGTGGCGCTGGCGCTGGCGGGCATCCTGCTGGTGCTGTTCCTGGCCTTCCGGCGCTGGAACGATTTGCTGTGGATGGCCGCCTCCATCGGGTTCGGAATTTTGTTTTCGCTGGGCGTCATTGCCTGTTTCAAATCGGCCATTTCCATTATTGTAATAGGCATCGGATCCATTTTGGTGGGTATCGCGGCCAATTATCCCCTGCATTTTCTGCACCATCTGAGCCATAGCGGCGACAACCGGGCCTCGCTGGCCGAAATGGTCAAGCCGCTGCTGGTGGGCAACATTACCACCGTGGGCGCCTTCCTGTGTCTGATATTCGTCAAGGCGCAGGCAATGCACGACCTGGCCTGGTTCGGCTCGCTGATGCTGGTGGGTACCATATTGTTTACGCTGGTGTTTCTGCCGGTGCTGGTGAAGCCCCGTCGGCCGGCCGTCTCGGGCCAGGCCGCCGAACCGTCTTCGGACCAGAGGGAATTCGCTGGAAAAGCAACTCGGGAAAGCGCCGGGAAAAAACGGGCTGCCGATGCCTTCGGGAATCCATCGCCTCGTCGTCGCCGGCTGCACCAAGCCGTTCCCTGGGTGCTGGTGGCCATCACCGTCTGGCTCTCGTTCCAGAGCCAGGGCGACCTGTTCGATGCCGATATGCACCACATAAACTATATGACTCCCCAACAGGAAGCCGATATGGCCTTCCTGTCGGCGGGGCTGGAACAGGCGACCGGAATGAAGCAGCTTTATGTGGTCTGCCAGGGCCCCGATATGGAAACCTGTCTGCAGGAAGGAGAGTCGCTCTCGCGCGTGCTGGCCACCCTTCGGACCGACGAAGATCTGTCGATGAGCAACCTGTCGGACTTTGTGCCTTCGCGCCGTGAACAGGAAGCACGCCTGCAGCGTTGGTCCGATTTCTGGGCCGTCCATTCGGAAACCCTCGACCAGTTGGCCCGCGAAAGCCGTCGGCTGGGCTTTTCCGAAAAGGCATTTTCGCGGTTTACCGCTTCGGTGGCCACCGACTGGCAGCCGATGGAAGCGGCCGACTTCCAACCTGTGCTGAACCTGCTCGAAAGCAAGTTCCTGATGGCGGCCGACACGGTGGTGCGCACCATCGCCTATGCCTCGGTGCAACCCGGACGGGCCGAATCGCTCAAGCAAACCGTCGCCGCTCAGCCCGGCTGCTTTGCCTTCGAACCCTCCGACGTGATGGGCAGCCTGGTGAATTCCTTGTCGGACGACTTCAACTACGTGCTTTGGGCTTGCGGATTCATCGTGTTCTTCTTCCTGTGGCTGTCGTTCCGCAACCTGGAACTGGCCCTGCTGGCCTTCCTGCCGCTGACGGTGGGCTGGATATGGATTCTGGGCATAATGAACCTGCTGGGCATCCAGTTTAACATTGTCAGCATTATCCTGGCCACCTTCATTTTCGGCCAGGGCGACGACTATACCATCTTTATTACCGAGGGCCTGGTCAGTGAATACCAGACGGGCCGCCGGCTGCTGGCCGACCGACGCCAGAGCATTTTCATATCGGCCCTGCTTATGTTCATAGGCATAGGTACGCTGGTGTTTGCCCGGCATCCGGCCATGCGCTCGCTGGGAATCATCACCGTACTGGGAATGATGGTGGTGGTGCTTATGGCCAACTACCTGCCCGAATGGGTGTTCCGCTGGCTCACCACCAAGAACGGACGGCGCCGCCTGGAGCCGGTGAGCGTGATGCGCCTGCTGCGCACGGCCTGGGCCTTCCTGCTCTTTGCCCTGTCGATGCTGGTGCTGACGCCCGTGGTGCTGCTTATGCGCGACCGCGAGCGGGTACACCGGCTCATATGCCGCTATTTCAATTTTGCGGTACATCGGGTGCCCGGCACCAAATTCGTCTTGAACAATCCGGCCGGTGAAACTTTCGACCGCCCGGCCGTGGTGGTGAGCAACCACCAGTCGCATCTGGATCTGATGTGCCTGCTTATGCTGCATCCCAAGATGGTGGTGGTGACCAATCGCTGGGTGTGGCACAATCCCTTCTACGGCGCCATTATCCACAAGGCCGAATTCGTGCCGGCTGCCGAGGGGGTGGAGGAGGCCCTGCCTCAGTTCAAGGCTCTGGCCGAAAGAGGCTATTCCATCGTTATTTTCCCCGAGGGAACACGCTCCGTCGACGGCAGCGTGCTCCGTTTCCACAAAGGTGCTTTCTATGTGGCCGACCAACTGGGCCTGGACGTGCTTCCGGTGTATCTGCGGGGCGTGGGCCACGTGCTGCCGAAACTTGAATTTATGCTCCGTCGTGGCACAATGGAGGTGGAGATAGGTCGTCGCCTGACGCCCGCCGATGCCACTTTCGGCCTCGACTATCGTGAACGGGCCGTGAACCTGCGGCTTCATTATCAGCAGAAACTGGCCTCGGAAAAGGGCACGGTCATCGGGCTTTCCGAGGAAGAATTCCGCCACGCAATTATATCGGAAACCGGTTCCGACGTCTGCGAGACGGAGCCTGGGGCCTGCGACACCGAAACCGGCGCCCGCGAGACTAAGACCGGCACTTGCGGAGCCGACACTGCCGGAAAGGAGGACCGTTTATGAAAAAGGTGCTCGTCGTGGGAGGTGGAATGGGCGGTCTGTTTACCGGAGCCCTGTTGGCCAAGGAAGGAATCGAGGTGACCGTCCTCGAGAAGAATGCCCGCATAGGCGGCGGCCTGCAGACCTTCTGCCGCCGCGGCGAATGGTACGAAACCGGAATGCATCTGGTGGGCGGGTTCCAGGAGGGAGGCCCGCTCGACGGCCTTTGCCGCTATCTGGGTATCCGCGACCGGCTGCAACTGGAGCCTACCGACCAGACGGCGCGGGTCAGAATCGGCAACGATGAATACCTGCTACCGCGTGGTCTGGAGGCTTTCAGGCAGTATCTTTCGGGGCGCTTCCCCGACCAGGCCGAAGGCCTTGCCCGCTATGTGGATGCCCTGAATCGTTTGTACGACGAAGAACCGCTGCTGCGGCTCGAACCGGCCGGAACCGATTTTCCCGAACATTCCGCCGAGTTCTGGATGCCCGCCGACGCCTTCATAGCCCAATATGTCACGGACGGGCGCCTGCGTTCCTTGCTGGCCTTTATCAATCCGCTGTATGCCGGCGAGGCCGGATGTTCCCCGGCCTTCCTGCACGCCATCATTTCCAGACTGTTCATCGAGGGCTCCTTCCGGCTGCGCGACAGCGCAGCGCTGGCCGAGGCGCTCAAATCCGTCATAGAGGCGGGCGGCGGCCGCGTACTGGCCGGCCGGAAAGTGACGGCCCTGGAAGTGCAGGATAAAGCCGTCGTGGCGGCGCGGGCCGTCGATGCGGGCGGTTGCGAAACGCTTTATCCGGCCGAGGCCTTCGTTTCCGACATCCATCCCTGCAGTTTGCTTTCGCTCGTGGACGAGGGCGTTTTTCCCCGTCCGTTTGCCCGTCGGCTGCGCGAAATTCCCAACACGGGATCGGTGTTTAAAGTCTTCATTAAATTCCGCCCCGGCTGTATGCCTTATGTGAATCATCCCGTATATTTGTTGGACCGTTACCAAGATGTCTGGCGACAGGGCACGTACGAAGCGTCGTGCTGGCCCTGCGGCTTGTCTTGCTTTATGTCGCCCGATGCTGGTCGTCCCGGCCGGGCTTCGCATATGGTGGTGCTGGCCCAGATGCCGTTCGAAGTGGTGAAGCCTTGGGAAGACACCCTTTCCGGCCGCCGGGGCGAGGACTATGCCCGCTGGAAACAGCTCCATACGGAACGGGTGCTGGACAAGGTGGCGGAGCTGTTCCCGCATATCGGAGAGAGCATCGAAGATGTCTTTGCCGCCTCGCCGCTCACGTTCCGCGACTGGTACGGCACGGCCCAAGGGTCGATGTACGGCTACCGCAAGGACTGCGAGCATCCGGCCCTGTCGCGGCTGGCCATCCGTACCAAGCTGGGCAACCTGTTCCTGACGGGACAGAACGTGAACATGCACGGCATAGGCGGTGTGCCTATGACGGCTCTGGAAACCGCCGAGGCATTGGTGGGAAAGAATGTTATTATAAACAAAATCAATCATATAACGATATGAACACTTTTAAACTGAAACTGATTTATCCCAAATGGCAGAAACTGCGCGGCCAGACCACGTTCAACCTGCCGCCTCACGGACCGGTGGCTTTTGCCGCCACGCTGCCCGAATGGGTGGACGTGTCGTTCACCGATGAAAATGTCGAAGAAATAAATTTTGACGAGCCCTGCGACGGCGTGGCCCTGTCGATGATGCTGTCCACCCAAGTGAAACGTGGCTGGGCCATTGCCGACGAATATCACCGCCGCGGAAAACTGGTCTTTGCGGGCGGCATTTCCACGATGCTCCACGCCGAAGATATGGTGAACCACGTGGACAGCGTGTTCCTGGGCGAGTCCGAAGGCCGTATGGAACAGGTAATGCAAGACTGGGTGGACGGCAAGCTCAAGAAGGTCTACAACTTTATGCTGCAGTTCCCGCCCATCGAATCGGTAGGTCCCTGCCGTCGCGACTTGTACAAGCGCGATCTGTACAACCACAAGGGCGTGCCTATGGTGGACCTGTTCCACGCCAGCCGCGGCTGCCGGTTCAGCTGCTATCCCTGCGCCGTCAGCTATCTGGGCGGCCGTAAGTTCCGTCCGCGTCCCATCGACAAGGTGGTGGAAGACCTGGCCGGCATCGACAACAACCGCCTGTTCATTGTGGACAACTCGCTGGCCCAGAACAAAGAATGGGAAAAAGAGCTGTTCACCGCCATTGCCCCGCTCAAGAAAAAGTGGATCAGCCACACCATCGAGGACGACCCCGAAGTGCTCGACCTGGCCGCCAAGGCCGGTGCCTGGTATGTGTATCAGGCCGTGTACGACACGTCCAACTACATAAAGGAACGCGTGAAACGCTATCACGACTACGGCATAGGCGTGGAAGGAACCATTCTGCTGGGCCTCGACAACCAGACCGTGGACGACTGCAAGCGCCTCATCGATTTCCTGGGCGAGATAGACCTCGACCTGGCCGAATTCACCGTGCTCACGCCCTTCCCGCACACCAAGGCCTACGACGACCTGCTGCGCCAGGGCCGCATCATCGACTTCGACTGGGACCATTACAATGCCGGTCAGGTGGTGTTCCAACCCAAACTGATGACGCCCGACGAGCTGCAGGACATCTACGACTACGCCTGGAAGAACTTCTACAAGGACGAAAGCCAGGAACAGAAGATGTTCCGCCTGTTCTGCAACGTGGCGCTGCGCGAAATGGAGGAAGGCACCTACCGTCCCCGCGACCGCCGCTTGGTAAACAAGAGCTTCGGCAAGGACGTGGTGCGCAACATCAAGAAAGCCGGCGAATAAGTTACGACGGGCGACGGCCGGCCCGGGCACCTCAAAGTCCGGACGGCCCAAGTCCAAAAACGACAAAGCAATGAAAGTTTCCCCCGATTATTACGACGAGATATTCTCCTTTAAGGGACAGTGGGATATGCCCTCCACCTGCGGGCTCAAGATCCGTCAGGCCCAGGGACGCACCTATGTGATAGTAACCGAACTCTACCAGGACAATCCCGGCACTTCGGTTACCTATGCGGGCGAGTCGCTGGCCCGTCAGATTTGCGAGGCCAAGGGCCTTTCGCCCGATGCCATCACGTACCTGGAGTGCAATCCAGACACCAATTCCAAGTTGTCCTTTTACGACGAGGAATATTTCGAGGTGGATTTTGCGGCCGACCCGCAGCACCGCTACCGTCAGCTGTCGGCCCAGGAAGTGGCGGCCATACTGCGTTAGGCCCTGGCAATGAAGCGCTTTCTTGTCCTGTTGCTTTGCTGGCTGTCGGTGTCGGCCGTCGTGCCCTCGTCTGCGCAGAAACGTCTGCGGATCTGGGGCGGCCTGGAACGGCACGATGCCGACGAGGCCTTGCTCACATCCTACCTGGTGGATTCCTCGCGGGTGTCGGTTATCGTGTGCCCCGGCGGAAGCTACTATTGGGTGGACGGCAATGCCGAAAACCGTCAGGTGGCCCGCTGGCTGAACCGCAACGGAATAAGTGCCTTCGTGCTGGACTACCGTACGGCCGGCGTCTGGTCTTTTGTTACGCACGACCGTCTGATTAAGCGCGGACAGCGTCACCCCGATATGATCTGCGACCTGCAGCGGGCCATCTGCCTGGTGCGCGATTCCCGGACGCAATTCGGCATAGATACCGACGTGCTGGGCGTGATGGGCTTTTCGGCCGGCGGCCATCTGGTGATGATGTCGGCCTGCTACTCCGAAACCAATTTTATGGAAAAGGAATTCGGCGTGGAGACCTCGCAGAATCTTAGTCCCGACTTTGTGGTGTCGCTCTACCCGGTGGTGACGATGAAGCCACCCTATGTGCACCAGCGTTCGCGCCGGGGATTGCTGGGCGACTGGCATACCGCGTCGCAGCGGATGCGCGATTCCCTGTCGTTGGAAAAGCACGTGCCCGCCGACTGCCCGCCGGTGTTCCTGGCCAACTGCGTGGACGACCCGCTGGTGGACTACCATAATTCCGTACTGCTGGACCAGGCACTGACGCAGGCCGACGTGGTCCACGTCTATCATCAGTATCTGACCGGCGGCCACGGGTTCGGGGCCAGCACCGTGGAGGGCTCCCGCGAGAGCCAGACCTGGATGGCCACGTTTATGCAGTGGTTTAACCAACGCTGGCCGCAGTATGCCGTGCCCAACGTCAAATAACGTTAGGTCGTTCAGACAGCGTTCGTGTGTTCAATCATAGTTCTGCCCATATAAAACAGCCTTCCGTTCGCCGGGATAATTAATGGCAAATTTCAGAAACGATATAATCAACCGATTATGAATCAGGATATTGAATATAAAAGCCCTGCCGAGATAAAGGCCTTTCAGGAAGGCCTGCTGCAGGAGCATCTGGCCTATCTGCAGGCCCGTTCGCCCTATTACCGGCGGGTATTCGAAACCAACCATATCGATATCCGTCAGATTGTCCATCTGGAGGACTTGACTCAGATACCTTTTACCGAAAAGAAGGACCTGCAGCTGTGCAACGACGATTTCCTGTGTGTCCCGCGCCGGCAGATAATCGACTACATCACCACCAGCGGCACGTTGGGCGATCCGGTGTTGTTCGGATGCACCGAAAAAGACCTGCAGCGACTGGCCTACAACGAGGAGAAGTCGTTCGCCTGTGCCGGCCTGACGGCCGACAGCGTGCTGCAGCTTATGACCACGCTCGACAAACGCTTCATGGCCGGAATGGCCTACTTCCTGGGACTCCGCAAAATGGGTGCCGGCGTCATACGGGTGGGCAACGGCATTCCCGAGCTGCAGTGGGACACCATTCGCCGCTTCCGGCCCGATGCCGTGATGTGCGTGCCGTCCTTTATCCTGAAGCTTATCGACTGGGCCGAAGCCCACGGTATCGACTACCGCCACAGCAGCATCAAACGCATCATAGGCATAGGCGAGGGCCTGCGCGACCAGAATTTCGAACTGAACCTGCTGGGGCGCCGCATTCACGAAAAGTGGCCCGAGGTGCAGCTGTTCGCCACCTATTCCTCCACCGAAATGAGTTCCACCTTCTCGGAATGCGAGTATGGAATGGGCGGCCACGTCCATCCCGAACTGATTATTGTGGAAATCATCGATGAGGACGGCCGGCCTGTGCCCGACGGCCAGCCCGGCGAGATTGTGGTGACCACCCTGGGGGTGGAAGGTATGCCCTTGCTGCGCTTCAAGACGGGCGACATTGCCGCCAAACGCACCGAACAGTGCCGCTGCGGCCGCTGGTCGTACCGCCTGACGCCCTTGGTGGGCCGCAAGAACAATATGATAAAGCTCAAGGGCACCACGCTCTATCCGCCGGCTATCAACGACGTGCTCGACAATACCGAATTCGTGGCCAACTATGTGGTGGTGGTGCAAGATAGTGCCGCCGGTACCGACGAGGTGGTGGTGAAGATAGGGCTGAAGCGCGGCTTCGAGGCCGTCGACCCCGAAGAACTCGTCAAGTCCCTGAAGGACAGTTTCCGCAGCCGCATCCGCGTGGCGCCCATCGTGGAGGTGCATCCTTCCGACGAGATAAACGCCATCAACTTCCCGGCCAAGGTGCGCAAGCCCGTCAAGTTTATCGACAACCGCAAACACTGACCCATTATGATACGCGATCCACAGTTCGACGACGTGCGTCCCTACTACGACGAGGAAATCCCGGCCGCGATGGAGCGCATCGCTTCGCATCCGGCCTTTCCCAAGATAGCGCAGTTCGTGTTTCCGGAACTTTCCGTAGAGGCGGCGGCCGCGCAGCTGCGCTCGTTCCAGACCATTTACGAGTTCCAGCACGTGGCTATGAAGGCCCTGAACGAACAGGTGATTGCCAAGACTACCTCGGGACTTACCTACGAAGGGGGGGAATACCTGGATCCCTCCAAGCGCTACCTGTTTGTGAGCAATCACCGCGACATAGTGCTGGATGCCTGTCTGCAGCAATATATCTTGTACCTGCTGGGGCACGATTCGTCGGAAATAACCTTCGGAGCCAACCTGATGCAGGGCCAGCTGGTGATAGACATAGGCAACAGCAACAAGATGTTCAAGGTGGACCGTCCCGACACGGCGGCCGGCCCCCGCGAATTCTACCGGAGCGCCCTGCACAATTCGGCCTATATCCGCTATGCCATTACTCAGAAGGAGCAGTCGGTGTGGATAGCCCAGCGCAACGGCCGCACCAAGGACGGCATAGACCGCACCGACCAGGGCATCGTCAAGATGTTCGGGATGAGCTATCCCCAGGACAAGGTGGAGGCCCTGGCCCAGCTGAACATAGCGCCCGTCTCGGTGTCGTACGAGTGGGAATCCTGCGATATCCTGAAGGCCCTGGAACTGTATGCTCGTCAGGGTGGAAAACCCTATGTGAAACAGCCCGGCGAAGACCTGAACAGTATGGTGACCGGCATTATGCAGCCCAAGGGCCGCGTGCATTTCTGCCTTTGCCGTCCCTTGCAGCGCGAGGAACTGGAAGCACTGCGCGACTGCCCGTCGGCGGAATACCACAAGCGGGTGGCCGAGCTTATCGACAGCCGCATTCTGCCGGCCTTCCGGCTTTGGCCCAACAACTACATCGCCCACGATATGCTGGAGGGCAGCCGCCGTTTTGCCGACCGTTATACCGAAGCCGAATATCGGGCTTTTGCCGGACGGGTGGAGAGCCTGCGCCGCTACGAAGCCTGCGAATTCGGCCGGCTGCGCGAGATTTTCCTGGGCATCTATGCCAATCCCTTAAACCATTGAATATGGAACAGCAAGAACACACTATGGTTTTCCGCCGTTTCGACACCTTGGGCGAGGCGGCCATCATTCAAGGACTGCTCCAGGCCAACGACATTCCCTGTTTCCTGAGCAATGTATCCAACGTGCTTACCCCCGGCTTGTACGCTTCGTGGTCGGTGGTGGAACTGCGTCTGTTCGAAAAAGACGTGGAACGGGCCGAAGCATTGCTCGCCGCTGCCGAGATCGAGGGCGACGCCGAAGCGTTGGGCGAAGACGGAATGTCGGACGATGCCGAAACCTTGGGCGACGAAACCCTTGACGAGGCCTGAAATTGAGGCGTTTCGGCAAACCATTCATCTGAATTCTGCCAATGAGGGTCGACGACAGGGAACAAGCCAACCACCGCTCCGGCACGTCGTTCAAGGTAAAGGAAGACGCGACGCTGGAAGCTCTGCTGGCCAGGGTGATGCCCGGCCGCAGCCATTCCTCGGTGAAAAAACTGCTCCAGACCGGTTCCATAACGGTCGACGGGCGCGTGCTGCGTCGGCTGGACGAGCCTTTGCAGGCGGGCCAGACCGTTTTTGTGGGCAAGAAATCCGACTTTCAGCTGCCGCCGGGCCTGCGCATTGTGTGGGAAGACACCTCCTTGCTGGTGGTTAAGAAGGAGAGCGGCCTGCTCACCGTGGGCAACCACAGCGAGCGCCAACAGACGGCCGAGGAATACCTGAATGCCTATATGCAGTTCCGCCAGCAAGGCGAGCGCATTTACGTGGTGCACCGCATCGACCGCGACACCTCGGGCATTCTGTTGTTTGCCAAGACCTCGCGAATGGCCGAACTGCTCCGCGCCGACTGGCACCGCCTGGTGGAAAGCCGCCGCTACATAGCCGTTGCCGAGGGCTTTTTCCGCGAGCCGGAAGGAACGGTGGACACCTGGATGGACGAGGATGCCCGCCGTTCGATGATGTATGTCAGCCGTCCGGGACAGGGAAAGCGCGCCGTCACCCATTACCGGGTGCTGGACGAGCGGTCTACGCCGAAAGGGGATTATTCCTTGCTGGAGCTTCAGTTGGAGACGGGCCGGCGCAACCAGATTCGGGTACATATGAGTTTTCTGGGCCATCCGCTGGCGGGCGATGCCAAATACGGAGCGCGGACCAACCCTTGCGGACGGCTTTGCCTGCACGCCCAAGAACTGTGCTTCCGACATCCCATTACGGGCGAACGGCTCGAATTTACCTCGGAGATTCCCCGGGAATTCCGGTTAGCATCCCAGGAATTCGCGCAGGCAGTCCAGCGCTTCGGTCACCAGGGTTTCCGTCACGGCCTGCCCGGTACGGAAGAGTCCCGGTGATTCCAGCAAGGTGAAACGTATTTCGTCCTGCCCGGTGTTCTTCTTGTCTTGCCGCATCAATTCTAGCAAAACGGGGTAGTCCCGGCAGGAAAGTTCCAGGGGCGGATACAGTTCCTTTATCCGATAATTCACCGCCAGGCGTTCGTCGCGGGGAAATCCGAGTAGCCTGGCCGACAGGTACAGCTCGCCTACCAGGCCGTAGGCAACGGCCGTCCCGTGGTTCATCGCTGCCCATCTCTGCCACGAAAGAGCTTCCAGGGCATGCCCGATGGTGTGCCCCAGGTTGAGCGCCTGCCTTGGTCCGCGGTCTTCTGGATCGGCCGCCACCAGCGATGCCTTCAGCGCCATAGACTTGGTTATGAGCGACATCGTGCGGCCGGTAGCGTCGGAATCCGTGGGGCTGCCCGCAGGAAAATCTGGTTCCGGCGAGTAGGACAAGACTTCCTGTAAGCTGTCGCCGCCGGCCAGCAGCCCGTGTTTTATCATTTCGGCATAACCGCAAAGCCATTCTGTCGGGGGAAGCGTGTCCAGGAAGGCCGTGTCGAGCAAAATGGCCTCGCAAGGGCGCACCACGCCTATCTCGTTCTTTACCTGGCCAAAATTGATGCCTTTTTTGCCTCCCTGAGCCGCATCGACCATAGCCAGCAGGGTGGTGGGAATGTTCACGCACCTCAGACCGCGCTTAAATGTGGCGGCAGCCATTCCGCCCAGGTCGCAGACCATTCCGCCGCCTAGGTTTATCCAAAGCGATTGCCGGGTAGCCTTCCGATCGGAAAGCGTCTGCCACAGGCCGGTGAGGGTTTCCAGCGATTTGCTGCCGTCGCCCGAGGCAACCACGATGGGCTCGGGGAACTCAAACAGACTATTCGCCGCCAGCCGGTCTCTCAGCAGCGGCCAGCAATGGCGGTAGGAGCCCTCGTCGCAGAGCACGAAGCATTGGTCGGGGCTGAGTTGCTGCAGCAAACGGCCGAGCGTCTCGCCGTTAAGTGGTAGTATCGGTTCCAGGCCGGTCGATGGTTTCATTCCTTCGGCATCCAGAAAAAGGAAAAATGTACGCTGCCGTATTCCCGCATTTCGCGGAAGAGCGGGTGCTGGTCAAAATGGTTCGCCTTGGAGTGCTCCACCACCAGGCAGCCGCCGGGGTTGAGCAAGCCGGCCTCCAGCACGCGGGCCGGAATTTCCGGCAGCAGGGGATCGGCATAGGGCGCATCGGCAAACACCAGGTCGAACTTCCGTCCGCAGCTTTGTATGTAGCGATAGGCGTCGCCCTTTACCAGCAGCAGGTTGTGAACGTCCAGCTTCTGGGCGCAGGAACGGATAAACTGCACGTGAGGCGCATACTGCTCCACACAGGTGACGCGGGCAGCGCCGCGCGACACAAATTCCAGTCCGATGCTTCCGGTGCCGGCAAACAGGTCCAGTACCTCGATGCCTTCCAGGTCCATCTGGTTGGTAAGGATGTTGAACAGGCTCTCCTTGGCAAAGTCGGTGGTGGGCCGGGCTTTCAGGTTGGTGGGCAGTTGGAAATGCCTTCCTTTGAAGGTGCCGCTTATGATTCTCATAGGGAAGCGTTTTGGTAAACGTCCAGCAGACGGTGTATGTCGGCAAAGGCATCCAGGCAGACGACCTGCTCGAAGAAAGGCGTAAGTACGCGGTCGTCGATGGGCAGGACGGGAGCGGTGGGGCCGGCCAGGACCAGCCGTTTGGGCTGGCCGAATTCCCGATGAACGTTCAGGATATGGTAATTGCGCTGGCTATCGTCGGTGGCTTGGAAAGCGTTGGCAAAAAGCAGCCGGCCTTCCGAGGCCACGAACAGCTGCAGCCGGTCGGCCGCCTGCCAAGCCAGCAACGTGGCAATTTCGCGGCTTTCGGCCAGGACATACCGGGCCATCAGGCAGGCATCCGGAATTATCCGATGCGAGGGAAGCACCTTGTCCAACACCGGACCAAGACCGTCTTCGCTCTCGTAGACCAAGCTTTGCAAGCCGTCGCCCAAGGGATGAGAACAGAGTCTCCCGGCTTGGCTGTCGGGAAACTGGAGACGGTAGAAAGGAGCGGCTTCCCATTCGGCGGGCAGCAACATAAAACGCTCACAGGCCGTTACCAGCGTCAGTTGGATTTTCTTTTTGCCGTAAATATGCTGCCGACGGCATTCCTCGCAAAAGTCATCAACGGAAAAGTGGTTCCCAGGCCGATGAAAAGCCTGAAAACCACTTGAGTCCTTATATAATAGGAGTATCTTGGCCACTTACTCCCAGTTGCCGGCGTTGTTGTTGGCTTCGAAGATGTTGCCCACCATCAGACCCGGATATTTGCCCAGCTTTTCGGCCGTCAGGCGACGGTTGAGCACTTCCTGCTTGTCCATACCCACCATATAGGTTTCGTAGGGGGTGTTGGCCTGGAACACACGCACAATCAGACCCGAGGCGCCGGTGGTGACGTCGCCGGCCTGCAGCTGGAATTCCTCGTTGTTGCGGGCATAGGGGACAAAACGCAGGGAATCGATGGGGTAGCCGGCACCGAAAATGGTGTCCAGTACGTTTACATAGGTGGTCTCGCGGCGGAAACCTTCCAACCCCCAGCGCTTTATCTCGCGTTTGTTGTTGCTGTTTACGATGCGGGCGGCTTCCCATTCGGTCAGACCGTCTTCCAACTGCTTGTCGGACAGGACGCCTTCCTTGAGCACGAAGGGAATTTCCCCGTACTTGACAAAGCCGATGAGCGTGTCGAAATTGTTGGCGAATTCGCCGTGGGCGTTTTTAAAGGCCACCTGAGCCGTACGGATGTCCACCAGGCGCTGTATGACGGCCTTGTCGCGGATATTCATTTCGGCCTGGAAGCGGATAGGACGCATAATGCTGTCGTAGCAGAGATAAGCCATCAGCACGATGGCGCAGGTGAGCAGAATTCTGAAGAATACTTTCATAGGACGTATCTGTTTGTGTTTTGTATTTGTGCTTCTGAACTAAGGGGCAAAAATAGTATAAGTTTGCTAATATCGTTACCTTTACCCCGAAATTTTCACTTAGGTATGACTTTGGATGAAATACGTGCCAATATCCTGACACTCTTTGGCTTTGAACCGACCCCCGACCAGCGTGCCGCGCTGGAGGGACTGTTGCGGTTCCTGGTGAGTCGCGAGGACCGGCAGGTGTTTCTGCTGAAAGGTTATGCCGGCACGGGCAAGACCTCGCTTATGAGTGCCGTCATCCGTTTCCTGCTGTCGGTGAACTACCCCTGCGTGCTGATGGCACCCACCGGGCGGGCGGCCAAGGTGTTCTCGTCGTACAGCGGGTGCCCGGCCACTACCATCCATAAGAAAATATACCGGCAGAAGCAGGTAGACGGTACTCAGGGCGGCTTTTGCCTGGGCGACAACCAGCACGAACACACCTTGTTTTTCGTGGACGAGGCCTCGATGATATCCAACGTGTCGGAGGACAGCGCCTTCGGCAGTGGCCGCCTGCTGGACGACCTGCTCCAATACGTCGACGACGGCCGCCATTGTAAGTTGGTGCTGATGGGCGACACGGCCCAGCTGCCGCCGGTGGGCCGCGAGGTGAGTCCGGCGCTCGATGCCGCCACGCTGCGCGGTCTGGGAATGTCGGTGATGCAGTTCGAACTTACCCAGGTGCTCCGCCAGGAACACGAATCGGGCCTGCTGGCCAACGCCACCCATCTCAGAGAGTGCATCGTGCAAGAAAACGTGTCGGCCTTGCCGCGCATCCGCACCAACCGCACCGACGTGGTGGAACTGCAGGGCGAAGACCTTATAGAGGAGCTCTCGGCCTCGTACCGCGAGGTGGGAATGGACGGTTGCAAGGTGGTGTGCCGATCCAACAAGCGGGCTGTGCTTTACAACCAGGGTATCCGTTCCCGTATCCTGTATCGCGAAGAAGAACTTTCCACCGGCGACTTGCTGCTGGTGGCCAAGAACAATTACTACTGGTCGCAGGCCTATCCCGAGATTCCGTTCATTGCCAACGGCGATCTGGTGGAGGTGACCCGGGTGCGCCGCACCCTGGAAATGTACGGTTTCCGCTTTGCCGATTTGGAAGTGCGCTTTCCCGAAACCGACTGGGAGATGCAGGTACGCGTGCTGCTCGACAGCCTGACGGCCGAAGCTCCCGCGCTCGATGCCGCTTCGCAGCAGCGCCTGTACGAGGCGGTGTTGGAAGACTATGCCGATTGCCGCAGCCGCAAGGAACTGTACGAAAACCTGCGCCGCGATCCCTGGTTCAATGCGCTCCAGGTAAAGTACGGCTATGCGATGACCTGCCACAAGTCGCAGGGCGGGCAGTGGAACCACATTTATCTGGACCAGGGCTGGGTGACCGAGGAAATGATGGGCATTTCCTATTACCGATGGCTCTATACCGCCCTTACCCGTGCCACCGACAAGCTGTATCTGGTGAACTTCGGTCCCGAGTTCCTTGAAAGGGGCAAATGACCGGCCGCCGGCGACAAGCGCGAAATTTTACTTACTTTTGCTCCCCGTTTACGAACCTTGGCTATGTTTTATGTCCTCTATGCCTTTCTGTGGCTGATAATGTGGCTACCGCTGCCCGTGATTTATGTATTTTCGGACCTGGCTTGGCCTATAATGTACTATGTGGTGCGCTATCGTCGTCGGGTGGTGCGCGACAACCTGGCGAATTCCTTTCCCGACAAGGACGTGAAGGAGCTGCGCCGCATCGAGCGCCGGTTCTACCGTTCGTTCTGCGACACGATGCTGGAGTCGATGTACAGCATCCATATGAGCCGTCGCGAACTGAAGCGCCGTTTTACCTACTGTAATCTGGAACTGCTGGACGAGGCCCTGAGCCGCAAGCAGGGATGTTTTGTAATGACCTCGCACTACGGCAATTACGAATGGCTGACGGGCGCCAAGCTGTCTATGGAGAAGGACTATCCCTATTTTACCGTCTACCGCCGGCTGGCCAACAGGCATTTCGACAAGGTGATGAGCGACGTGCGTCAGCGCCGCCACAACATAAACGTGGAAAAGCGCGACCTGATGCAGGTGCTGGAGCAGAACCACCGCCAGGGAATCCGCGGCATTTACGGAATGATTGCCGACCAGAAACCGTCGCCCAAGAAGCCGCAGTACTGGTATTGGACCACCTTCCTGAACCAGGACACCGCCTTTTTGACGGGCACGGAATTCCTGGCCAGAAAGTACGATTACGCCGTGCTGTATGCTCATATAGAACGTCTGGGGCGCGGACACTATCGCTGTACGCTGGAGTGGCTTTCCGACGAACCGCGCCTGTGTGCCGACAACGGCATAACCGAGAAATATGCCCGCCTGCTGGAGCGCGATTTGCAGCAGCAGCCGGCTTATTGGCTCTGGAGCCACAAGCGCTGGAAATACAAGCGAACCGTCTGAACCTTCCGGATTCCCGGAAAGCTGAAAGCCCAGGGTTCCTGGAAAACCAAAAGCCCCGGGTTCCCGGAAAGCTGAACGCCCCGGGTTCCCGGAAAACCAGATTCCAGAAACTTAAAACCAGAATCGGGGAATCCCTTACATCCCGCCGTCAATCTGGATGACCTGCCCCGTGACGTAGGCCGACATATCGGAAGCCAGGAACGTGGCCACGTCGGCGATGTCCTGGGGCGTGCCGCCGCGGCGGAGCGGAATGCGCTGCAGCCAGCTTTGCCGTACTTCTTCGGGCATCTGTGCGGTCATTTCGGTAATGATGAACCCGGGCGCGATGGCGTTGGCCCGGATGCCTTTCGGCCCCATTTCCTTGGCAATGGACTTGGCCAGCCCTATCATTCCGGCTTTCGAGGCTGAGTAGTTGCATTGACCTGCATTGCCGGCCACGCCCACCACCGACGACATATTTATAATGCTTCCGCCTTTCTGCCGCATCATTACGGGTACCACGGCGTGACAGAAGTTGAACGCCGATTTCAGGTTCACCGTCAGGACGGCATCCCACTGGGCCTCGGTCATACGCAGCAGCAGTCCGTCGCGGGTAATGCCGGCATTGTTCACCAGCACGTCGATGCGTCCGAAATCGGCCACGATCTGTTTTACCGTCTGGTGCGTCTGTTCATAGTCGGCCGCGTTGGAGACATAGCCTTTCACCCTGACGCCCAACGACTCGATTTCTTGAACGGTATTGATGAAATTTTCGTCCTCGGCCAGGTCGGTAAAGGCAATGTCGGCCCCTTCGGAGGCGAATTTCAGGGCCACGGCCTTGCCGATGCCCCGGGCGGCTCCCGTAACGAGAGCGGTTTTGTGGTCAAGCAGTCCCATTGTCGTATCTTTTTGCTTTAGAAGCCATTAGAAAATCTGCTATAAATAATTTCGTGAATCATTTCAAAACAACTTCTTAGTCTTCTGGTAAGTAAATTCAGTCTTTGGCGTATTGGCCTAGCAGGCATTCGGCCTGGGCCGTCATCTGCCGGATTATTTCGGCCGCCGGTTTCCGTCCGTGCACCAGCCCGGCGCATTGTCCGGCCATGAAACTGCCCGACTGCTCGTCGCCCTCGCGGACGGCCCGGCGCAGCGAACCGGTCCCGAAGGCCAGTATGTCTTCGGCGGCAATGTTTCCGGCGCGTTCCATTTCGGCGAATTTCCGGGTGAAGGGCGTTTTGAGTGCCCGCACGGGGTGCCCGGTGGAACGGCCCGTCACCAGCGTGTCGGAATCGTGGGCCCGGATTACTTTTTCTTTGTACACATCGCTTATGCCGCATTCGTCGGCCACCAGAAAGCAGGTGCCGCACTGCACGCCCTGCGCGCCCAGCAGCGAATAGGTAACGCCGTCCACCAGGAAAGGCAGTTCACCGGCATT
>R17__coassemble_230_pt1 | contig 36458 bp, 19 predicted proteins | sample R17__metabat2_high_PE_026 | metagenome-assembled genome bin R17
CAACGCTTCCCCCTCGGCCCATCTGGGTGCGGGCGGCCCGTCGTATACCATTCCGGCCGAATTCGTGTATCCGAAGTATTTCCACAAACGCGGAGCGTTGTCGGCTGCGCGACAGGGCGACCAGGTGAACCCGCAGCGCGCCTCGTCGGGCTCGCAGTTCTACATTGTCACCGGCCAGGTGTATACGCCCGAGCAGTTCCAGCAGATGGAAGGCCAGAAAATGCAGCAGCTTATGAACAGCCACTTCCAGCAGCTGGCTATGGAGCGCCAGGCCGAAATCCGTTCGCTGTATGCGGCCGGCAACCAGGCGGGCTTGCAGAAACTGCAGGACGAGCTGGTGGCCCAGACCGAAAAATACTTTGAGGAACATCCCGTGGAGGCCTTCACGCCCGAGCAGAAGCAGGCCTATACCACCGTGGGCGGCACGCCGCATCTGGACGGTGAATACACGGTGTTCGGCGAAGTGGAGGAAGGAATGGACGTGGTAGACAAAATCCAGAACGTCCGGACCAATCCCGAGGACCGTCCCCTGGTGGACGTGCGGATGAAAATGTCCATAATTCGCTGATGAACCGTCACGTACTGGCCAACGGCCTTCGTCTGATTCATCTGCACGACGCGGCCACCCGTATGGCAACGGTGGACGTGATGTACAACGTTGGATCGAAAGACGAACACCCCGACCACACAGGCTTTGCCCATTTGTTTGAGCACCTGATGTTTGCTGGTTCGGCCCACGTGCCCGACTTCGACCGCGTGGTGTTGGAGGCCTCGGGCGAGAACAATGCCTGGACCAGTGCCGACGCTACCAATTACTATATAACGCTCCCGGCGGGCCATCTGGAAACGGCGCTGTTTCTGGAGGCCGACCGGATGCGCTGTCTGTCGCTCGATGCCCGTCGGCTGAAGGTGCAGAAGCAGGTGGTGCTCGAGGAATTCAAGCAGCGCTACCTGAACCAGCCCTACGGCGATGTGAGCCTGCTTATGCGGCCGCTTATGTATGGCAGCCATCCCTACAGCTGGCCTACCATCGGGAAATGCCTGGAGCATATACAGGACTTTTCCCTGCCCGACGTGGAGGACTTTTACCATCGGTTCTATGTGCCCGACAACGCGGTGTTGTGCGTGGTGGGCAACGTGTCGTTTGAGCAGACCGTGGAATGGGTGGAGAAGTGGTTCGGCGACATTCCAGCCGGCCACGTTGTGCCGCGCTGCCTGCCGCGGATTCCGGTGCAGACGCAGCCCCGGGTGCTGTCGGTAAGTCGCGACGTGCCGGTGTCGGCCTTGTATAAATCGTGGCAGGCTCCCTCGCCTTTGGAGCCGGGCTATCTGGCCTGCGACTTGCTTACCGACGTGCTGGCCGGCGGACGGTCGTCGCGGCTGACGCAGCGTTTGGTAAACCAGGGCCACGTGTTTGACGCGCTCGACATTTATCTGGGCAGCGAACTGGAGCCCTCGTGCGGCACCATTCAGTTTACGGGGAAGCCGGCCAAAGGAGTGTCGCTCGAGCAAGCCGATGCGGCGCTTCAGGAAGAGCTTTCGGCATTGGCCGACGACTGCCTTGCTGCGGCCCGGGACGGTGATAGGATTGGAAGAACTACCGTTGGAAATGGTTGCGGATTTGCTGAAACCGCGGCCGGGAACGGCGGCCGGTCTGGAAGTGCAATAGCCGGAAACGAAAGTGGATTTGGAAAAAGGGCCGTCCGGAAAGGCGGTCTTGGCAAAATTACGCCGCGGGAACTGCAGAAGGTAAAGAACAAATTCGAATCGGGTTTCCTGTTCAAGAACACCAACCACCAGCAGGTGGCCTCACAGATGTGTATGTACGAGCTGCTGGGGAAAATAGCGCCCGGCCACGGTGCCGAGGACTATTGGGCCGACGTGGACCGCACGCTGGCGCTCGGAACCGCCGATCTGCAGGAAATGGCGCGCCGCACGTTCCGCCCCGAGAATTCCTGTGCGCTTTATTACCATTCCGAGGGCCGTCAGGCTTAGCCGATACTTCAAGGTCGGGCGAGCTCGGCCGCCACTTGGCGACAGATTTGCTGCATGCCCTTTATGCTTGGGTGTCCACGCTGTTTGTCGATGCCTTCCAGCTGCAGGAACGGCACTTGGTAGTGCTCACATATCTGCATAACCCCTTTGGTGAGTTCCTCTTTAAGGCCGTCGTTGTGGATAACAAGCAATTGCGTGTCGGGGAACTTGCGGGTAAGGTAGTCGAGCATATAGCAATAGGCGGGCAGGGTCTGGTACAGGTCGTCCACCAGCCAGTCGGCATATTTGGGCTCGCCCAGCGGCGAATCGGCCCAGGAATCGTTGGTGGCGCACAGAATCAGAATCAGGTCGGGCGTGGGCTTCAGGTCGGGGAACAACTTCATACGCGTGGTAAAGGCGCGCGGGGCGTAGTCCGAACCGCGGTAGCCCGAATAAGAAACGGTGGCGCCGCTCCAACTGTTGTTCTGTAAAATGTTGTATCCCAGGGTGTCGGCCAACAGGTGCCACCAGGTTTGCTCCACGGCAGTGACGTCGTTCAGGTTTCGGCCGGGCTTGAAGTACCAGCAGTCGTAGCCTTCGGGTATGTAGCCTTCGAATGTGGAATAGGAATCGCCGAAAATAACCACATTGGGCTTTTGGGCGGCTTGAGCGGTTTGCGCTGTTTGGTCGGCTTGCGCTGCTTGAATGGTTCGTGTGGTCTGTGCAGCGGTTTGCGCTGTTTGGTCGGCTTGTGTTGCTTGGATGGTTTGCGTGGTGCCGCCCTGTGTGGCAGGGCTGACGACGGCAAACAGGTTGGCACAGGCCAGCAGACTGGCCATAAGAAGAATTTTCTGTTTCATAGTTTTTTGCGGTGAGCAGTTCTTTTGCGATGGGTGATATGGTACAAGGTAATCACCGATAGTTGTTGGCGCAAAGGTATTCAGCCTTGGAAATTCCTGTTGTGTTTCGGCAATTTTTATTTTTGCGCCCGGGAACGGCAGAAACCCCGAAGTCGGGCGCAGAAAAACCGTTTTTGCGCCCGGGAACGGCAGAAACCCCGAAGTCGGGCGCAGAAAAGCCGTTTTCGCGCCCGGGAATGGCAGAAACCCCGAAGTCGGGCGCAGAACAGCCGTTTTTGCGCCCGGGAATGGGGAAAACCGCAAAGTCGGGCGCGGAAGAGCCGTTTTTGCGCCCGGAAATGGCAGAAACCTCGAAGTCGGGCGCAGAAAAGCCGTTTTTGCGCCCGGGAATGTCAAAATCATTAAAACGGAACCTTTCAATAAAAGTTTGAGTACCTTTGCGCCCGCTTTTGGGAGTGGCTGCCTAAACAACGATGTCGAGCCGGCTTTGCTAGGCAGGTACCTTTTAAAGTACGGTGCAGCGGCCACAACCGGCGGCGCACGATTCCTAGGCACTTTGAAACGGCCACAACCGGCGGCGCACGATTCATAAGAACTTAGATACGATAAAAAACTTACTAATTCTTTAAATATTAAAACGTTATGAAGAAGATTCTTACAGTTGCCCTGGTGGCCGTATTGGCCCTCGGCGTGAATTTCAAGGCTCAGGCCATTGAAAACCCCTATGAAACCGGAACCTTTACCCTGGCGGCCAACCTGGGCGTTGCCCCCGGCTTTGGCGGCAACATTATGGGCGACTATGTGCTTGTGAACGAATGGTGGAAAGGCCACTTTACCGTGGGCGGTTACATCGGATTCTCCAATTACAAGTACAACAAGAGTACTGTCAATGATTACAAGGTCTGGGATGCCTTCAACAACCTGTGCTTTATGCCCCGCGCCACCTATGGCCTGAACATCACCAACGAGTTCGAGGTGCACGCCGGTGTTATGACGGGTATTGTCTATCGTAGCTGGTCTGGTCGCGACAGCGAAGGCAACAAGTATAAGGACAGTGACAACAACGAGTTCCACTACGATCCGTTTGCTTTCATTGCCGGCTGCCGCTATTTCTTTACCGATCATCTGGCTGCCAATGCCGAGTTCAACTACAGCGGCTATATGCCTTATCTGAACGTTGGTCTGGCCTACCGATTCTAAACCAGCAAAACTAATGCCGGCCGCTTGCGGCGTTGTAAATCGGTGCCCGGCGTTCTTAAATAGGAGGGTGACTAAAAAGTCTGCAGACTTTTTAGTCACCCTCTTTATCGTCCAGGCGCTTGAGGAACGAAGAGCACTAGCGAGAAACCAGTTTTGGGAACGCCACCGCCCCGCAGCGCGAAACCCCGGTTTTGGCGCGCGGGCTAGTTAAACGCCGGATATCCCGTGGTCTGGTTTACCAGCGGGTCGTTGCCGTGGATGGTGGTGGACACCGGCCACAACACCCGCCAGGCATTGTCGGCCGTCAGCACCCCGCTTCCGTTGCCGGCCGGGTTGGCCTGGGGCACAAACATAAGATGCGTGGCCTCGTTGCCCTTTTCGGTGAGCATTCGGCGCAGATCGAACCAGCGCTGTCCTTCCTGCAGGAATTCCTTGTCTTTTTCCGACAGAATGGCCAGCTCGTTCTGGGCAAAGTCTCCCGCCGTGTAGGCGTGTTGCGCAGCATCCCAGTGGCTGCCGTATGCCCGTTGACGCACCAGGTTTATGTAGGTGGCCACTTTGGAATAATCGCTCTGGTAATTGGCAATTTCGGCCAGGGTAAGATACACCCACGGCAGCCGGTACAGCACGTAGTCGCCCGTTTGCCGGCGCTGTCCGTTCACCAAGGAGCCGATGTTCTTGCGGCACATCGTGCCCTGCAGGCACAGGACACCCTCGTCGTAGTCGTAGGAGTTCAGGAATATGGCATCGGCGCGGGTGTCCACCGGGTGGTCCAGCGCGGCCAGGGAAGAAGTGCCTTCGTACTGCAGATACATCTGAGGCAGGTATTCATATACCTGGTTGTATCCGTCAATCAGGGTAAGCGTGTCGTAAAAGGCGCGTCCGTCGCGGAAATACTGGGTATGGATGTTGCCGCTCGACATATGGTACAGCCAGCTGCCGTTGGAATTGGTGGCCTCGCCGTCCCGATAGCGCACGGCCAGGATTATTTCGCTGTTGGCCTTGTTGTCGGCATCGAACACCAAGGCATAGGTGGGCTGGAGCGACAGCTTGTAGTTGGCGCTGACGTCTTCGAGCAGTCGACGCGCCTCATCAAGACCCGAATCGTCGGCCTGGAAGTCGTCTATGCTCACCTTGGCATTCCAAAGTAATATTTCGGCCTTCAGACACTGGGCGGCCGCCTTGTTCCAGAAGCATTTCTCGCCCATTCCGTAGGGGTTGAATCCGTTCTCGTTGCCAAACAGAGCCAGACTGCTGTCGGCATCGGCCAGAATCTGGCTCATAGTTTCGCTGGCGGTGGAACGACCAAGGTAGAGTTGGTTCACGTCGGCTTGTCCGTCGCCCGCCACGTCGGCCCGAAGCCGGAGCGGAACGCCGCCGTACATACGGTACAGGTCGAAGTAGCAGAAGGCCCTCATGGCATAGGCCTGGGCCAGCAGGTAGTGCTTCTTGTCGGTGGCCATGAAGTCGGTCGGCTCCACCTTCTGAATAAACAGGTTCACGTCGGCCAGCGCCGCATAGTAGCCGCCCCACGATTCCACGCCGGGAACGTCGGCCCCCAGCTGGTGGTTGACAATGGTGGGGTCGGCCAGCGAATTGCCGTTGGTGCCGACGGGCGTGCGGTAAATGCCGGCTCCCAGTTCGCCGAACCGTATGCTGTGGTTGAACACAATGGAGCGCATATCGTTCCCCAGGCATTGCATATAGGATTCCACCTGTTCGGAAGTCTTCCAGAAATTACCCGAGGAAAAATAGTCTTCGGGACTGGTTTCCAGCCAATCGGAACAGGAAACGGCGGCCAGGCCGCAAAGTATGAGCAGATATGTCTTTTTCATAAGGCGTCAGAATTTTAACGAAACACCGGCAGTGAGAGTACGGGGCAGGGAATAGCCGCCCGATGTGCTGCTGTTGAATGTGGCCGCCGTCTGGCTTTCGGGCGTGGTGGTGGTAGTGGCCGTCCACCACAGCAGGTTCTGGCCCGTCAGACTGACAGTAAGGTCTTGGCAATGGAGCCATTCATTTACGCGGGCGGGCATTTGGTAGCTCAGGTTCAGCTCGCGCAGCATCAGGTAGTCGGCCTTGCGGGTAAATATGTCGCTGACGCGGTAGTAGTTGTCGTGGCGTCCGGGATCCCAGTACACAAAGCGCGGATAGGCCGCCGTGGTATTTTCCTCGCTGTAGGTGTCGCGCACCAGCGTGGGAAGGTTCAGGCTTGGGTTGCACGACATAGTGAGCATAGCCAGCGCCGCATCGTACTGTACGTAGTCCATAGCATAGTCGAACAAGGCGTGCAGGCTTATGCCCTTCCACGACAGGCTGGTGTTCAGGCCGCCGGTCCAGTGGGGCGTGTTGTATCCCAGAATGTAGCGGTCCTTGGCATCGATTACGTTGTCGCCGTTGCGGTCTTCCCAAATGGCATCGCCCACTTCGGGACGGAAGGGCTCCTGGTTGGTGAAGCTGTTGTTGTAGAGCAGGCCTTCGGGAATCTGATCCTCGCTGGTGTATACGCCCTTGTAGTGGTAGCCGATGATAGCTCCGGGTTCCTGGCCTTCCTGATAGCCGCCGGCCCAATAGGTTTCTGTGCCGTTGCCCGTGTACAGTTCGGTGGCGCCCTGCCGGTTGTTTTCCAGACCGTTGTCGGGCAGCGACACCACTATGTTCTTGTTGTAGGCGAGGTTCACGCCCAAATCCCAACGGAAATCGCCCGCCTGCAGGACGGTGGCCGTCAGGTCCACTTCCATACCGCGGTTGCGCAGCTGTCCGTTATTGGTCTTGAGCGATGAATAGCCCGTGCTTTCGGGCAGCACCTGCGAAGCATATTTGTCGGAGGTAAGGCGGTTGTAGAACGTGCCCGAAACCTTCAGCCGGCTGTTGAGCAAGGTCAGGTCAAGACCGGCCTCGGTGGTTTTGGTCTTTTCCCAGAGCAGGCTGGGATTGGGCAGCGTGGTAAGGGCAAACCCCGTATTGCCGGCATAGGCAACGGCGGTGTATTTTCCCTGAAGGTCGTAGGCGCCTATGCCGGTGGCGTTACCGTTTATGCCGTAGCCCAGGCGCAGTTTGCCGTAGGTGAGCCAGTCCAGGTCGCGCGCGAATTCTTCTTGGCTGAACACCCAGCCGCCGCTCACGCCGGGGAAGAATCCCCATCGGTTGTCGAGCAAGGAGGAGTAACCGTCCTCGCGAGCCACGAACGAAATAAGGTAGCGGCCCATCAGGGCATAGTTCAAACGGGCAAAACCCGACAGGATGCGGTAGTCTTCGTTCCAGGAATCGATGGCGCGCCGTCCGGCATCGTTGTCGGTAAGTTCCAGGTCGGCAAAGTCGTCGGTGGGAGCGCCGCTGCCGCTGGCCGAGAATCCGTGCTTTTCGCGCTGGTAGTATTCGCCGCCCGCCATTACGGTAAGCGAATGGTTGTCGGTCTCCAGGCGGTAGTTAAGGGTGGCATTGTAGGTCTGCGAGAAATTCCGGTTCCACTTTTCGGTACTCTGTCGGGTTCGGTTGTAGTTGCCGGTAGACGTCTGGTAGTCGCGGAAGAACGTGGCGTTTTCGGTGTTCACGTAGTACCAGGCGGCGGTTGTCTTCAGCGTCAGGCCCGGGGCCAACTGGAAGTTCAGGCCTTCGTTTAGCGAGAACTGGTCGTTCTGGTTGCGATATTGTAGCTGGTCGGCCTGGGCCATCTGGTTGCCGTCGTTCTGGGTAGCGCCCACCAGCAAATTCCCTTCCTCGTCTTCGAAGCGGGCGGTGGGAGCCATTGCCAGCGTGCGTACAAAGTAGTTGTATTCGTTGGTATAGCCCGTTACGTCGCGCCAGTTGTTTCGTGTGTAGCTGAAGTTGGTCTGAGAGGTGACGATGCGGTTCAGCTTGTAATCGGCGTTGAACTGCAGGGAATAACGCTTGTTATAAACGTTTACGGGAAGTCCCTGGGTGTTGTTGAATCCGGCGCCGAAATAGTAGTTGCCCCGGCTGTTGCCGCCGCTCAGGTAGGCGGAATAGTCTTGCTGCAGGGCAGGACTGCGGTAGGTATATGCCGAAATGTCGGTGGCCTTGTAGATAATGGTCTGGCTGGGGTCGAGCGGGTCGGCCATCTGCTCCCAGCCCTGCTCGAGCAGGTATTTGTTCTCGTCGGTAAGGCCCATTATGTTCCAAAGCGAGTTCCCGCCGTAGGTATTGCCCGTTCCGGCAGCCGCGGCCGCCGTCAGGTAGGTGTCGGCATATCCTGACAGCCCCCTGCGCATATAGTAAATGAATTCGGGAGCGCTCAGCATATCGTAGGTGCGGTTGAGCCATTGCCAGCCCACGCGGGCGCGAAGGCCGGTTTCGCTGTGGCCCTCGTGGCCGCGACGGGTGGTTACCAGCACCACGCCGTTGTTGGCGCGGGCTCCGTACAGGGCCGTGGCCGAGGCATCCTTAAGAATGTCGATACGTTCTATGTCGTCGGGATTCAGGCCGCTCATATCGTCGCGCAGCTGGCCGTCGATGACATATAGCGGAGAACCGCTGCCGTCCCAGTCGGTGCCGCCGCGCAGGGTAATGGACGGCGATTTGCTGGGGTTGCCGCTTTGTACCACCTTAAGGCCGCTCACCTTGCCGCTCAGTGTGGCGGCGGCGTCGCTGAACGTGCCCACTTTCAAGTCTTCCTCGTGGACGGTGGCAATGGAACTGGTAAGGTGTGAACTGCGGATACTGCTGCCGTAGCCGGTGATGACCACCTCTTCGGCTTCGAGTTCGCGGGCCACGGAATCTTCGCTCAGGACCGGCACGGAGGCATCCTGTGCTTGAATCCCGATGGGAAACAGCAGTCCTCCCGACAAAAGGACTGCCAACGAAAGAGCCTTATTCATACTCGATTGGGGTTTTGAATTCGCAAAGATGTGTTATTTAAAACTTTTTTACAAATCTGCTTTTACCCAATCGTGTCTGCCCCGGAGAAGGTGGGGTTCAGCGCAGTGCCAGCGCGGCTCTCGCCTGCTTTGCCCTCGGTGACAGCCTCGTTCAGTACCTGTTCAGCACAGAATCAGAGCGGCTCTCGCTCCCATTCGTCAATAGGAAACTTTTTCGGCCGTGGTTTTGCCGTCGGACCAGAGCGTGCGGCACACTGCAATGTGCTGCCGGCTTGTTTCGGCATTCTCCAGGCGCTGGCCCAGCAGGTTGTAGTATTCGCGGGAAACCACCGTACGAGCGGGATTGGCGGCGGTGCGCTGCAGGCCGGTGGCCACCGACGAGAGCTGGCCCAGGGCGCCGAATTCGTTCACGGCACGCACCTGGTAGTTGGCCTGGTCGGACGTGGTATACGAATTTTCGGTGGTGAAGCACACGAATTCACCCTCGCGCACCACTTCGTAGCAAATGGCAAACTTCACGGGATTCCACGACAGCGTCTGGCCGTTCAGCCAGGCCTCGGGAGCCGGCAGGCGTTCCATCATAATGTCGGGACGCCAGGCGTCGGTGCCCGGAATGATGTTGTCGAAGGTGTAGCGGGCGGCTTCCTGGTCGGTAATGGAATTCTGTACGGCCTTCCAGTTGCCGGCACCGTCGTAGTAGTTCACGGTGCGCTGGCTGCGGTCCACCAGCTGGCCGTCGGCATCCCGCGTGCCCCAGTCGGCAAACAGGGTGGGAATGACGTACCAGGGGTCGAATCCCTGTTCGCGCAGCACAATCTTGTCGTCGAGCTGCAGGTTTATGTACACGCATATGGGCGAGCTGTGCCAGGGACGGCCCAGGTAGATGGAATCGCCCTTGCGTTCGGCCGACAGGTAGCAGTCCTTGAACACATAGCCCCATTTGGCGGCGCCATCGTTGCCCGGAGCGGCAATCCAGCCAGCCTCCTCGGTGGGCTTGCGGTTCTTTATGATGTTTATGTGGCAGCTGTCGAGCAGTACGTCGCCGCTGTCGTAAATAAAGTCCACGTTGCCCTCTATGAAGCAGTCCTTGGCATAGTTGCGGCTGGTGCTGCTGGTGGCTGTCTGCCAAGTGTCCTGATAACTATACAGCCGACAGCGGTAAAGTGCCACACGGTCGCCTATGGTGCGTAGCGCCAGGGCTTGCGGATAGTCGCGGTCTTGGGTACCCCACAGGTTCAGCAGCGAAATGTTTTCCATATAGAAATTGTTCGCCTTGTTCATAAATACGGGCGATTCGCCTTCGGACCCCGATATGTAGCTGTAGTTGTATTGGTCGGCATAGTTGCCGAAGGTCTCGGCCTCCTCGGCCGGGCCGGTGTAGCCGCCCGTGGCGCTGAATCCGCAGTTTATCTTGTAGGCAATGACGGTCTGGGCCGAATCCTCGCCGATAAGGTGCAGATAGGGCTTGGAGTCGGGCACGCGCACTATTTCGTTGTAATAGCCCTTTTTCACAAACACCAGCCAGGGCTTGGTGCGCTTTTCGGGCATTGCCTTGACGGCCTGCTGGATGCTGGTGTAGTCGCCGCTGCCGTCCTGGGCCACGATGGCATCGAACACGCGGGCGGTGGGCTCGGGACGGTCCAAGGTGCTGAACGAGAGCTTTATTTCGGGCGAAGTCTTGGAGGCGTCGCTCGTGGAAACAAAGGCTCCTTCGGGCGCGGTGAATTCGTAGGTGGTGCTGTAGTTCAGGCAGGGCATCGTAAAGGTTATCATCTTGGACGAGATGGAGCCGTCTATTACCTGCCCGTTCAGGGTGCAGGATGCCTGGCCCTTGGCAATGTTTTCGCCGAACATAAGCACGATGCGGGTGTTCAGGGCCAGCTTGGAAGCACCATCGGTGGGAATGGCCTTGGTCACCGTCAGGTTGGCGGAATGGGCCGTCAGCACGGCAAACAACAGCACGAGCGAACTAAGGAGCTTGGTTTTCATTTTGGAAAATGTATGTTGGTTTATGCGTATAGGACCGGCCGCCGCACCGATGCCCGGCGACCGGCCCTATTATGATTCCTGTCAGTTTTGCGAGGCTTTCAGCTGGTCGGCCTTCAGGTCCCACTTTACCCAGTAGCCGCCCCCGAGGATGGCGTTGCGCACCTGGTCGTAGTAGGGCGTGTCCTTGTATTTCACCGCAATGCGGTCTACCACGGCCTGGGCGCCGTAGCGTTCGGCCATACGGCAGATGTAGGCATAGCCGCGTCCTTCGAAGGCATATTCGTTCAGGGCTTCGTCCATAATGAGCAGGTCGTATTCCTGAATACGCTCCTCTTCGGTGAATTCCTGTCCCTTGCTGTTGTAGAAGTTGCCCGTGCCGTCGGACGTCTTGTCGGTTTTCTTGAGGGTGCGCACGGGGAAGTCGTGCAGGGCACCGTACACGCAGTTGGCCACACCGATGTCGCCGTAGCCGCCCGAGCTGCAGAACCAGCTCTCGTAGTAGCGGCTCCAGTAGTTGGGCAGGGTCTTGTCGGCAAACTCGTTGGTGACGCCCTCGTTCATAATCACTTCCGACTGATGCCACTGGTGCAGGTGGTTTTCGGCCTCGGCCACGTAGAAGTGGTAGTCGTGTCCGCGGAACAGCGGAATTACCGGATGGATTTCGAAGATGCGGCTGCGCAGCCACTCACCGCGGCGGTAGTAGTATTTCACCACGCAGGTGTCGCCGTCGATCACGTCCATATTGTTCTTCTGCACAATGCCGCGCAGGTCGGCCTCGGCATACTTGGTAATGGCCTGTTTCGAGGGCATCAGGTAGTATTTGCCCGGCGTGCGGGGGCAGAAGTATTCCACGATGTGGTTGGTCTGCTGGTGGCTGTAGTCGTACATAATGCCGGTAATCACCTGGTAGAAGTTGGTGAAGTTGCTGGCATTGTACAGCTCGTTGTAGAATATGCGGTAGTATTCGGTGGCGCAGATGTTGTCGGCACCGGTGCGGATGGGAATGTTGCAGGCATAGCGGTAGTCGCTGTACACCACGTCCACGTCGTCATGCAGGGTGCCCATATGGGCCTTGTACACGTGCTCCAGCACATTGTCGCGCACCCAAAGGTAGTCTTCCTGGTTGCCGCGCCACAGCAGCAGCTCGCACTTGAGCGACAGGAACTCGGGCACCATATACTTCCAGTGGTTGTAGTTGGTGGTGACGTCTTCCTCGTTTATCCACGAAGCCCAGTCCATAAGCAGCTTGGCCGAAATGGTTTCCTCCTTGTACAGGTTTATGCCCTTGTTGAGCAGGTTCAGGCAGCTGTCGGCCAGGCTGTGGTCGCCGTCCTTCAGGCTCACCCAGGTAAACACGTCGGTGTTGGAAAGGTCCACCTTTTCTTCCAGTGGGTCGTCGAACCACACGGCCTCGCCATAGATGGAGCCCAGCTTAAGATAGGCCCACACCTTAAGACGCAGCGTGCTGCTTATGAGCGCCTTGAAGTTGGTAAGGGTGGTTTCGTCCATATGGTCGCCGGTTTTTTCGCGGTACAGGCGCATACGGTTCAGATAGTCGTTGCAGGCAATCACAATGGCGTAGTAGGGCGACGGATCGGCATAGGAATTGCCGTCGGTGGGCTCGTAGGCATAGATTTTCTGCAGTTCCAGCGGAGCGTTCGACGTTACGTCCAGCATATCGCCGCGCGTGTCGGTAAGGATAATGGAGTAATCGGCTGCTTGCTGCATACGCGTCATAATGCCCATAAATCCTTTGTACATTTCGTCGTCGGCGGTAATGTAGTCGTCTTCGTTAATGATGTCGTCGGGATCGGTGATGAACAGTTCCTGACAACCAGTCAATGCCAAGGCCACGGAAAGGGCCAACAGGTACATATACTTTTTCATACGCTTAGAAATTCAAGTTGAATCCGATTTTGACGGTGCGGGGGTTGGCCGTCTTGGCAAAGTCGATGCCATACAGGCTGTCGTCGTAGCTGTAGGCCAGTTCCGGATCGTTGCCCAGGTAGTTGGTGAACACCAGCAGGTTCTCGCCCGAAACCCACAGCGTGCCCGAATGGAACACCCGGAACAAGGGTTTGTCTATGGCATAGCTCAGCGTGAGCGAACCCAGTTTCAGGTAAGAGGCGTCTTCCACCCAGCGGTCGGAGAACACGTTGTTGCCGTTGGGGTCGCCGTATGCGGCGCGGGGCAGCGAGGTCTGCTGGCCTTCGCTCTGCCAGCGGTTCAGGACGGCCACCGACTGGTTGTAGAAGTTGTCCATCGATTCCAGGCTGCGGCGCGTCGCGTTGTAGATGTTGCCGCCCACGCTGTAGTTGAAGTTGGCCGTGAGCGACACCTGGCCGTAGCGGAAACTGGTAAAGAAGCCGCCGAAGAAGTCGGGCCGCGTGCTGCCCAGCAGCGCCTTGTCCTGTTCGTTTATCACGCCGTCGGCCACGTTGTCCACAAAGCGCACGTCGCCGCCCTGGTACTTGGTCTGGTACACCGAGGTGTAGTTGTCGGCCTGGGCCTGGGCCGTGGTGGCATAGATGCCGTCGGTCTGGTAGCCGTAGAACTGGTAGGGCTCCTCGCCCACCTGCAGCCGCACCACCGCGTCTTCGTTGTCGTTGTAGTCGCCGTAGGTGATGTCCAGGTAGTCCTGTTCGCCCAGGTCGTCCACGATGCTCTTCGAGAAGGTGACGTTGCCGCCCAGCGTCCAGTTGAACCGCTTGCTCTCGACAGGCGTCAGGCGCAGGTCGAAGGTCTTGCCCGTGGTGCTTATGGCCGCGCTGTTCTCGTAGTAGTTGCTGGCGGAATACACGCTGGAGATGTTCTGTTGCACCAGCAGGTCGTAGGCCTGGGTGTGCGACAACTGGGCGCCCAGCTGCACGCGATGGCCCAGCAGGCTGGTCTGCAGGCCCACGATGGCCTGGCGCTGCTTCTCGGGTTCGAGCAGCGTGTTGGGAATGTCGCCGCGTATGATCGAAGCCATCGAGAAGAAGTTGCTGCTGGTGTAGTAGTTCTTGCCGTAGTTGCTCGAGAACCGGCTGTTGCCCGAAAGCGCATACTGTCCGTTCACGTCCAGGCGGTTCACCCACGCAGGCATTCCGGCCAGGTTGGCGGCCTTGAAGGTGAGCGAGCCGGCAGGGTAGAAGTAATAGCGCGGAGCGTCCAGGCCGCTCACCGACGAACCGTCGAGCGACACGTTCAGGCGGGCGTCCACCAACTGGTTCCAGGTGTAGCCGGCATTAACATAATAGTTGGCCCATACCCACTTGTTTATGTAACCGTCGGTAACGGCCTCGTCGGTGGTCTTGTCCAGGGTCTTGTAGTAGTCGTTGGCCGTGTTGTAGCCCGACGACAGGTCGTATTCGGCCGAGGTGGTCATAATGCGGAGGCCTGCCGAGGCATCCACGTCGTGGATGTGGTTGAACAGCCGGTGGTACTGGCCCGACACGCCGTAATAGGTGTTTCGGTTCTCGTTGATGGCCTTGCGCACGGTGTTGTAGCCAATGCCGTAGTACTGCGGACAGATGGCCTGGTTGGTCACGCCCGGAATGAACAGGCTCTCTTCTACATAGCGGTACTGGCGGTTGAACAGGCCGGTAAGCTTGAAGTGGTCGGTCACCTGCCAGTTGAGTCCTATCATCACGTTCACGTCGTAGCTCTTGTCCTTGGCCTCCAGCGTGTTCACGATGGCGGTGGGGTTGCTTACGTTCTCGTATTTGTAGAGCGGATACTCGTTGATGTTGGAGAAGTCGTATCGGGCGTAGGTCTCGGTAAGCCCGTTAATAGTGGAATAGTAGGGATTCAGCACGGGCATCTGGCACCAGGCGGCCATCATCGGGTTGGTTTCCACGCTCATTCCCTGCTCTTGCAGCTGGCTGCGCGAATAGGAAAGCCCCACGGTGGAGAAGATGTTCACCCGGCGGCTCACCATCACGTCGGAATTGATAAGGGTGTGGTAGCGCTCGCTGTTGGTGCCCACCACGGTACCGCCGTTGTTGCTGTAGCCCACGCTCATATTGTATTTGGCAATTTCGTCGCCGCCTTCCACGCGGAACACGTTGTTGGTAAGGAATCCGTTCTGATAGATTTCGTCCTGCCAGCGGGTGTCGTTGTCGAAGATGTACGAGGTGGGATAGTCGGTGGACGTCTGCAGGAAGGGATAGTCGGTGGTGAGCAGGCCCATCTGCGAATAGCGCGTCATACCCACGTCGCGAAGGTAGTTCTTGTAGCCGGCGGCATCGAGCACGTCCACGGTGCGTCCCTTCAGGTTCAGGCCGTACTGGCCGGCAAACGACAGGTGCGTGTCCAGGTTGTCGGACGTGGCCTGCTCGGTTTCTATCAGGACGACTCCGTTGGAGCCCAGCGAACCGTATTTGGCAGCTTCGGCGCCCGTCAGAATCTTTATGTCGCGGATGTCGTTTATGTTCAAGGCGCTGAATATGTCGCGGCTGTAACCGGTGATGGCCTGCGACTGGTTGGCATCTCTCAGGTAGGGAACGCCGTTGAGCACTATGAGTGGCGTGTTTTCGGCGGCAATGGAGTGGATGCCTCCCAGGTTCAGGTAGGCACCTTCGCCGGGCATCCCGCTTTTTTGTACCACTTGCAGCCCCGCCACGCGGCCCTGCAGGGCGTGGTCGATGTCCAACGCCTGCTCCATATCCTTGCGGTTCAGTGCAGAGGTGGCCGAGAAATTCACCCAGTTGGTGGGGATAAGAATCACCTGGTCGGGCTGGTTGGCGGCGCTCACCGGCAGGCTGACATCGTAGAATCCGTCGCAGGTAATGTTCACCACGGCCTTGGCGGCTGTCATCTGCAGGCTGGCCCGGCCGTCGGCATCGGTTATGGCCGAGGCCTCGGCTCCCACCGACTCAAGCACGGCGCCCGCCACGGGAGCTCCCTTGGTGTCTACGACGCGGGTGCTGTATGCAAAGCCCTGTGCCAGCACGCTTACCGTGCCCAGGGCAATTATGGCGATAAAAGTAAGTACTCGTTTCATATCAATAGTTGTTTTTGGTCGGACGCAGGCACCAGTGATACATCATAAGCTGTTTCACGTTGGAGGTGGTGCGGTCGGCAGAGTAGTCGTACAGGTAGCTCATATCGCTCGACGAAATGGTGAAGGTAAAGTAGCCGTCTTCCTTGACGTTTACAATGCCCACCTGGAATCCGTCGGTGTCGTAGGCCCAGGGTTTCTGGTCGGTGTAGGGCACCCAGTCGCGCCATACGAAGTCTTCGGGGTAGCCCACCGACGATTCGCCGTACTGGTCTTCCACCGATACCGAACCGCGGTCGAAGTGGTAGTTGGAGCCTTGGGCATACATAACCATATCCTTTATAAGAACGGTGTCGTTGAACTGGATGGTAAGGCTGTAGAGCAGGCTGTGCTTGAATCCCATACGCACGTAATATTCGCCGGCGGGAATCCAGCATTTCTTTATCTGGCTGCCTTTGGGGTTGTTTTCCACGTAGAGCACGCCGTCGTAGTTCACGCTGCATACCAGCGAGTCGCGGCGGGCTTCCTTGTCGGGAATGGCCATAAGCACGTGGTAGTACATCGTGGGCAGCATATCGCTAATGCTCATCGAGCTCTGGGCGTCGCGGCCTATCATCGGGTCTATCCAGTGGTCCCAGCGGAAATAGCTGTCTTTTTCTTCCTGGGTCATATTGTCCCACAACTCGTAAAAGCGGGCTTTCAGGCGGTAGATAACCACGTTGTTGGGAATCTTCATCCAGTCCACGAAATACAGGTTGCCGTTGCTGGCCGCAATCATATCGTCGGTGCGCACCTTCTGGACAGTGGGGCGCCACATCGTGTAGGTGGCTGCCGAGAACTTGTCGTCGTCCAGGGTGTCCTTAAGGTAGCCGCCCACGCAGTCTATGTCGTCGGCACCGGTCACCTGGGCCGCCGTCAGCGGCTGGTCCACGAAGCAGGCGCGCACAATCCATTTCTCGAACTTCTCGCGGTCGGCCTTGGTGGCCTGGCGGCCCAGCCACTTGGGCACGCGGGCCAGGGCGGTGTCGACCGTGGCCTGGATAAGGTCGTTGCTGGGAATGAACACGGTGCTGTTGTAGTCTTCGCTGCGCATGTTCCAAAGTTCCTGGCCTTCCTCGGTGTAGCGGTCCATCAGGATGTTCTTGGTGAGCCATCCGTTTATGGAGTCGGAATACACGGTGTTGCCCTCCTTGTTGGTGCCGGCCGGCGTACACTTGCTGGCATCGAAGTAGGTGCGTTCGTACGAGAATACCAATTCCTTGAACTTGGAATATTTGTCGTCGGGCAGGGCCTTCAGGCAGTCGTAAATGGACGGGTTGATGTCGATAGCCTTGTCCTTTATTACATACAGGTAGGCATCCTTGGTGCGCACCACGCGGTCGAATTGGCAGCCGCCTATGGTGGTCTGGCCGCCCGTGGTCTTTACCCAGATGTTCTTGCCGTACCAGGTGTGGATGCCCAGGCCGTCGCGCAGCTGCGCGGGCGACAGCGCCACGTCGGAGATGCAGTAATCGGCATAGCCCTCGCTGCCGGTAAAGGCCGAGGCCTGGAACACGGAGTTCGGATACAAAAGGATGGTGTAGTGGTTGCCCGACAGCATCCGGTCGAAAATGCTGTCTTTCTGCAGCAACTGGTACTGGGCGCTGAAATCGGCGCTGGATTTAAGGAATTCGGCCGCGGTGCCCTGGAACACTTCCACGCCCTCGGTAGCGGCGGTTTCCTGTTCGTCGTAATGGTTGTCCCAGGATTCCTGGCAGGCCGCAAACAGCAGCGCCGCCGCTGGCAGCCAGGCCGCGAAACAACGTAAAATGGATGTTTTATTCATAGCGTTCTCGTTTGTTCGGTCAGTTCTCGATGGGAATGAATCTCAGATAGTCCCAGCGCTGGAAATAGTTGCTGTTGGTAGAGGCCGACTGGTCCATAAATACCGCCTTGAAGCTGTGCGTACCGGTTTCCTCGAAGGTGACGGATTCGAACAGCACGTCGCAGCCCACGCCCATCTGCTTCTTGTCCCAGCCCTTCCACATAAGGAACTTGGCCAGGTAGTCGTCCAGGGTAACCTTAAGACTGCTGCCGGGGCCGTACTTGGCAATCATTGCCTTGTAGCCGGCATAGGCGAATTCCACGCGGTAGGTGCCCTTTACAATGGTGGGCGTGGTAAGTTCTATCCAACCGGTGTAGCCCAGGTTCACAATCATCAGGTCGCCCAGATAGGCGTTCAGTTCGTTACCCATCTCCTGGGTGGTGTCGGCCTTGCACTTGTAGTAACCTACGTTCTTCTGGCTGCTCTTGGGCGAAGCCGTCTTGTAGGTGAAGCTGCTGGCGGTGCCGTAGGTGCAGTCGGTGCCCAGCGACACGGTGTAGTCCTTGTTGGGGTTGCATTCGCAATCGTACAGGTTGGCCACGTCCTGGCTTACGCCATAGGAATTCACGATGGAAATAATGTCGGAACTGCTGCAGAAATCCCAGACCACCTCGGTGGGTTCGGGCCGGAAGATGGGCATTATGCCGCTTATCTTGTGCACATAGCCGTTGCTGGCCTTGATGTCGGAATGGACAAATCCGCAAGGACTGCTGCTGGCGCCGTTGATGAAGGTTTCGCCAACGAGCGTCTGCAACGTGATGATTTCGTTGGGCTCGTTGGTGCCGACAAGCTTCAGCTCGGTAGGATTGGCGCTGTAGGTAAGACTGGACTTGGTGTTGGCCCCGTCCAGAATGTGGTACGACACGTAGCGGTGTATAAGGCTGCTGCTGTCGGAGCGGGCAATGCCGGACTTGCCGTCGGGATCGTAGTCTTTCAGGTAGTTTTCCAGCCCGTCCACGTCGCTGATGCCCGAGGCCTGGAACACTTCGTCGGGCACGGCCAGCACCGTGTAGTTGATGTAGTTCACGGTGTATCCGCCCAGAAGCTGCTGCACGGTGTCGGTCTCGATGGCCAGATAGTCGTCCATACCGGCCTGGTGGATGGCATCCAGGAAAATGGTGTAGTTGCCGTAATCCTGCATTTTCTGCAGCACGTTGTCGATGAGCGGCCGTATGACGCCGCCAATGGTGAACACCGAGCCGTTGGCCGTGATGTGGGCCATCTGCTTTACCTTGGACGCATTGTTTATGTAAATGCTCAGCGTGTCTTCGGGTACGGCCTGGGCCAGCTCGTCGTCGTCCACGTCGGTGTCTACAAAACCGTACGACAGCTTAAGGTTGTCGCCGAACACGGTAACCGAACCCACGGCGCCCTCGTTCACGTATTGGATAAACATAGTTTCGCTTATGGACTTGTCGCGCACCAGATGCACTTGGGCCACCTGGCGGGCATACAGCGAATCCAGTTCCTCGAACGAGGTGATGTTCTTGGTGTCCATAAATTCCTGCATCGCCTCGTTGTCGGGGGCAAACACGGTGACGGTGACGCTGGCGTCGTTAATGGCATTGTAATAATTGGCGGCCTTCAGGAAATCCAGGAACAGCGAATAGGTTTCCGGATAGTTTTCCATATAGGCGATACTCGTAATCTTGGTATCGTCCTCGGGCTCCATTACAAACAGCTGGCCCTCGAAGGGGTCCTGGCAGCCGGCCAGCAGGAGCGCTGTAAGAACAGCAGACAAAAGATATCTTTTCATAAAACTACGGTTCATAGCGTCGTTGGTTTATTCATAGAACGGATTCTGGACAAGTTTCGAGTTGTTTTCCAGCTCGGTGTCCCATACAGGCAGGAACAAGGAATTGTTGTCGGAAAGCACCGACTTGAACCAGCTGGTGGTGGACTGGGTGTTGTAGTCGAGCAGCCGGCCCACTATGAAGCGTTCCTTGTATTTGAAGTTGTCGCGGCGGCCCATACGCAGCATGTCGTACCAGGCCTTGCCCTCGGCGGCCAGTTCCATAGTGCGCTCGTCCAGGATGGCTTCCAGCAGGTTGCCTTCGTTCACGGGCGACACGGTGACCTCGTTCACATTGGCCCGGGTGCGGATTTCGTTCACCAGCGCCAAGGCTTCGTCCCAGCGGCCTTCGCCCTGCATTACCAGCGCCTCGGCCTTCATAAGTATCACCTCGGCCACGCGGTACAGGATAAAGTTGGGATCGTAGGCATCTTCGGTGCGCTCCTGCGTCTTGGTGGGCGAGCCCACATACTTCCAGGCAAAGCTCTGCGTGGCCGTGGAGATGGGGCCGTTGCAATAGTAGGTGCCGTATTCGGAGCGCACCTTTTCGTTGGTGGGCACCGAGCGGGTGTTCTCCACTTCGTCGGCAAAGTTCTGCGTCATACGGGCCGAGAAGTAGTACATACGGCCCGACAGGTTGTCGGAGAACAGGATGGGCAGCGTGTTGAGCTGTTCCTCTTCCTCGTCCCACTGCAGTTCCAGGATGGATTCGTTGCTGTTGCCGGGGTTGAATATGGAGAACCACGACGAATTGGTGGCCGTCGACAGGAAGGTGGGCGCATACGACGAACTGCTCTTGAGGATGTAGTCGCAGTAGGTCTCGCATTCGGCATAGTCGCCGTTCCACAGGCACACGTCGGCCATCAGGGCATACATAGCCCATTTGGTGGCGCGGCCCTTGGTCTCCCATTCCTTTTCGTAGAATTCCTTGGCGGCGCCGGTGGCCAGGGCGGCCTCGATGTCGGCTTTTATCTGGGCAATCACCTCGGCTTCGGTCGACTGCGGAATCATATAGTCCTGCAAGTCGCTCTCGAAGGGAGTGAGCACCAGCGGCACGTCCTTCCAGTTGCGCACCAGGTAGAAATAGGTAAGGGCGCGCAGGAAATAGGCCTCGGCCAGGTGGGCGTTCAGGCGGTTCTCGTCGTAGGTCTGGTCCACCTCGAGCACGCCGGAAGCATTGGCCAGCACGCCGTTGGCAACGTTAATCACTTCGTAGAAGGCGCCCCAGTTGGCAATGGCATCGGTTTCTTTTATGCGCATCTGCTGCAGGCTGGAATAGGAACCGCGGCTCACCAGCTGGCCGGCACGCAGCTCGCCCAGCGGAATCAGCTCCGTGGTAACCATTTCGCGGTAGTAGTAATAGCAGCCGTTCAGCGTGGCATCCACTTCTTCCTTGTTGCTCCAGTAGTAGTCGCTCACCTGGTTGTTCTGCGGATAGACTTCCAGCCATTCGTTGCAGGAGGAAAGTCCGGCCAGCACCAACGTGCCGGCAATGAGGGTATATACATTCTTCTTCATAGGGCTCAGAGATTAATGGTTACACCCAGCGAGACGCGCTTGGCCGGCGGCGTCTGCGCATTGTCCATAGCAATGTCGGTTACCTTCGAAGGAAGGGTCACCTCGGGATCCTGCCCGGTGTAGTTGGTAAACGTGAGCAAGTCGTAGGCCGTCAGGAAAACGTTGATGCTGTTGGTGTGGATCTTCTTGCAGAAGTCCGAGGGAACGTTGTAGCCGAACGACAGTGTCTTCAGGCGAAGGAACGAGCAGTCTTCCACAAAGCGGTCGCTGCCCAGGTAGTTGTAGCCGTATTTCCAAAGGGCGCGCGGAATGTCGGTGGAGGCGGCGTCGCCCTCGCTGCGCCAGCGACGCAGCACAGCCAGACTCTGGTTGTCGGTGCCGTACATAGCCTCGCTGTTCATGCGGGCCTTGTTTATAATCTTCTGCCCCAGACGGTAGTGGAAGAAGGTGGTCATCGAGAACTGGCGGTATTTGAGCGTCCAGCCGCCGCCGCCCGTCAGCACGGGGTTGGCGTTGCCCAGGTACACGATGTCGTTTTCGTTAATCACGCCGTCGTGGTTTATGTCCTCGTACTGGGCATCGCCCGGGAAGCAGGTAATTTCGCCGTTCTTCATCACAATGGGTTTGCCGTCCAGGTCGAGCATCACGTTGCCGTCGGCATCGCGGGCATAGGTCTGCTCGGTATTGTCGTACACGCCCAGGTAGCGGTAGCCGAAGAAGCTGCCCACGGGCACGCCCGCCACGTTGCGCTTGGCATAGTTGCCGTTGCCGAACGAATATTCGTCGTCGGCCATGTTCTGCGGCAGCTTTTCTATGCGGTTTATGTTGCGCGCCACGTTAAAGTTCAGGTTGAGCTTCCAGGTTTTGGTGTTCAGGGCCGTGTAGTCTATGCGGAACTCCATACCCGTGTTGCTCATCTCGCCCGAGTTGTAGTATTTTATCTGGTTGGAACCTACGCCCGTCACGCCCGAATGGTTGGTGTTGTAACCGGTGGTGGTGGGAATGGACATATACTGCTGCAGCAGGTCGGTCACGTAGGTGTAGTAGATATCGAAGGTGGTGGACAGCTTCTCCTCGAAGAACCCGGCATCGAAACCGGCGTCGTATCCGTTGGACGTCTGCCACTTGAGGTTGTTCAGCTGGATGGACATAGGCACCACGGCAGCGTTGTCCATATAGCCCGTTCCCAGCGAGGAATAAATACCCATATAGGGAGCGGTTCCCGAGGGAGCGGCGCCGCTCTGTCCCCAGCTGGCACGCAGCTTGAGCGAACTCAGCCAGTCGGCCTCCTGCAGGAACTCTTCCTCTTTTATATGCCAGGCAATACCCGCCGATGGGAAGGCGCCCCAGCGGTTGGAAGCACCCAGCGACGATTTGCCTTCGTAGTTGAGCGTACCCGACAGAATGTAGCGGTTCAGGAAAGTGTAGTTCAATCCGAGGATGCCGCTCACGCTGCGCACCTGCGAGTCGCCCGAACCGCGTCCGCCGCTCACCACGGCTCCGTTGGTGGAGGGGTCGGAAGCGTAGCGCGAAGCCACGCCGTAGATGGTGTTGGTGTAGCTGCTGCTCTGGCTGTCGGACGTGCGCCACAGGGCGGTGGCCACCAGGTTGTGCATATCTTCCCAGTTCTTGCGGTAGATAAGCTTGTTCTCGGTCTGCAAGGCCAGGTTGTCGCTGTAGGCGTCCTTGCTCTGGTTGGCATAGGAATTGTCCATCGTCACGCCGGTGGCGCTCTGCGGCAGGAAGGCCCGGTTCTTGTTGGTAAGGAACTTCATCGAAATATAGCCCGTGTAGGTAAGACCGGGCAGAATGTCGTAGTTCAGCCGGAAGTTCATCTTTTCTTCCTGCATCTTGGTGTTGTTGTAGCTGTCGTACACCATTGCCAGGGGATGGAAGTTGCGGCTGCCCGTAAAGGCGCCCTGGAATTCTTCGGCGTTCTGGCGGTTAAAGTAGCGGTCGGTGGCCAGGCCGGTTTCGTCGTCTATCCAGTAAGGGCTCTTGTTGGGCATCTTCAACATCGCTTCGGTACGCACGTTGGTGGTCCAGTTGGCCTCCTTGTCGGTTTCGGCAAACGAGAAGTCGGCGTCTACGCGCAGCTTGTCGCTGAATTTGTAACCGATGTTCAGCGTGGTGGAGAAGCGGCTCAGGTTGGTGCCGATGGTGGTACCGTCTTCGTCGGCATAGGCCAGCGAGAAACGGTAGGTAGCCTTTTCACCGCCGCCGCTCATCGAGAAGTTGTTGTCGGTGGTGTAGGCGTTCTGCACCACTTCGCTCAGCCAGTCGGTATTGGTGTTGTACTCGTCAAAGTAGCGCCAGTCGCGGTTGAAGTTTATTTCGGGCGTGTCGTACAGTTTCTGCAGCAGCGAGGCGTTGTTGCTCACGCCCTTGGCATTGGCCGTGTTCCAGATGGCGTCCTCGATGAACGAGACGTATTCCTTTCCGTTCAGCATAGGAATGGACTCTGGCTCGTACTTGGCCGTGAATTTGGACGACAGCGTAAAGCGCGGCTTGCCTTTGGTACCGGTCTTGGTGGTGATGAGCAGCACGCCGTTGGCGCCCGCCGTACCATAGATGGCCGTGGAGGCCGCGTCCTTCAGCACCTCGATGGATTCGATGTCGAAGGGCGACAGGTTCAGCATAGCCGCGTAGTCTTCGTTGTTGGCCGTGGCAAAGTCGAAACTGTCGTCGATGTCGGTGGAATAAGGCACACCGTTAATCACAATAAGAGGATCGGCACTGGTGTTCAGCGTGGCGGTACCGCGGATTCGGATGGAGTTCTTGGCACCCGGGTCGCCGCTGGCCAGGATGTCCACACCGGCCAGACGGCCTTGCAGCGCTTCTTCCACCGACGTCACCGGCATCACCTCTATTATCTCCGACATTTCCAGGTGCTGGGTGGCCGCCGTCTGCTCGCGCATAGTTATACCCATTTCGCTCTTGTGCTCCTTGCGGGCCGACACCACTACCTCGTCCAGGTTCTTGGAGTCTTCCTGCATCACCACGTCCAGGGTGGTCTGGCCGTTGTAGGCAATGGTCTGGCTCTTCATACCGATGTAGGAGAACACAATGGTGAGCGGTCCCTTGTTCTCGGGAATGCGTACGCTGTATTCGCCGTTGTAGTTCGTCACCGTTCCCTCCACCATACGGTTCTGGGCGTTGTTCACGGTAATGTTCACGCCAATGGCAATCTCTTTCTTGCCGGCGAAGTTCTCATAGACGTGTCCGGTCAGAATTTTCTGGGCAGAGGCCGCCGATACGGCAATCAGCAGCACGGACAACAGGGAAAATATCTTTTTCATACGCATCAGAACATTCCGTTTATAAAGTGGACGCTTCCGTCCTTGAATACGAAGGGCAGGTAGCGGTAGTCGCCGCAGAAGTCAATTTCCTTGGATTCGCCCAGGCGCTTCACCGTGAACTTGCTGCCCTTGTCGGTGATGACCACCTTCTTGGTGTCGTAGCTCACGCGGCCCTTTTCGTCTATTATCTCGGTGGAATTCAGCGTGGCCATTCCCTTGGAGGTGTCTTCGCCCCATCCCAGGTAGGGATAGTTGGACACACCCGCCGACGAGAACGACACGAAGTATTCCTTGAGATAGTTCTGCAACAGCGTCTTGCAGGAATCGTCGGCCACCGACAGGTAGTTGAATATGTTCAGGCTGTCGGCGTAGGCACTTGCGTCGAACGTCAGGCCGGGAATGGAGCCGTCCTTTATGGCCGTGTACACCGCCTGGTTGCCCGGAATGAGCATAATGAGCGAGGTTTCGTCGGCCGGCACGAATTCGAACGTAGACTTGCCCGACGTGTACATCTCGGCCAGTATCAGCAAGTTGGTAAAGGCGTAGTAGGGCAGGTCGGGATTGTTCTTCTGGTTGTAGGCCAGCGACTGGAACGTGGAGCTGGCGCTTTCGGCCGGATCGCCCACCAGCAGCTGTCCCTCGTAGCTGTAGGACTTTCCGTTGGTCCATTCGCCGTCGTCGGTATAGGACTTGAGTTCGTGGATGGGCACGAACAGTTCATCCTCGGACTTCTGCAGCTCGGTAATGCGCTCGTTGTAGCGGAAACTGTTGGTAAGCTTGCCGTCGAGCAGGTACCAATAGAACGTGTAGTCGGGCGAGAAGCAACGGAACACCTGCAGGCCCGACGAGGCGGTGGTGTCCAGTTCGGTGGCATTGCCCGTGCACGACGAGAGGTCTACCAGGTGGGCATACACCAGGCTCTTCTTAAGGTTGGCGCTGATGGCCTTGCCCTCGCGCATCAGATAGCCGTCGCGGTCGTTGTAGGTCATACCCGAGGCCAGAATCTGGTCGTTGGTGGGCATAAGCGAAATCATACGGGTTTCGTCGCTGTAGAGCGAGGCGGCAATGTCTTCCACGGCATCGAACATAAGCAGATAGTAGCTCAGGTTCTTGTACTGGTAGGCCGGGCCCGTGATGGACGAGAACATAGCCGGAATGGCCGCTTCCTCGCAGCCGTAGAGCAGCCCGTTCTCGCACAGGATGCGGTATTTCTGCGGCACGGCGTCCAGGTTCACGTCGATGGTGGTTCCGTAACTGTTTATGATGTCGCCCCGGCGGATTTCCTCGGGGAAAGCCAGGTTGCCGTCGTATTTGTTGTTGGTTTTGGCTCCCTGGTACACAAAGTTCAGGAGCAGCTTCTTTACGCTGGCCTGGCTCACGCTGCTCAAGGTCTTGTAGCCGCCCTTGGCCCAGTAGTTGTTGAAGAAGTTGTCCAGGGCGTTGTTGGTGGGGGCAAACACCGTGTAGCCCACGCTCGAAAGGGTGGTAAGCTGGGTGTAGTCGGTCGAAGGCCATTCCTGGGCAATCTGCGGCAGGTTGCCCGAACCGTCGTTGAAACTGTGCAGGAACAACTTTTCGCCGTTGCCGTATTCCTTGGACAGTTCGGCATCGTAGGTGAAGGTCTCGTACTGGCGGTACAGCGTCAGGAACTGGCTGAAACTGCTGTCGGCGGCCAGCTCGTCGTAGATGGTGTTGAGCGGTTTCAGCACGTGGTCTATCTCGTGCACGAATCCGTTGCTCGTTATAAGGCTGCCGTTGGTAACGGCGGCGTTGGCCACGTTATAGCCTATGCCCGTGGGGTCCCACTCGGTGTCGGGGAAGAAGTAGTTGTAGTTCTCGGCTGCCTCAATCTGCTTGGTGTTGAAGTAGTTGTTCGAGAACGACGGCAGGAAGCGCTCCATATGGTACACCAATACGTCGCGTTCGCCCTTCTTGTCCCATTCCACCGTGGTGGTGTCCTTGCTGTAGGTGCGGTGTTTGTAATACATTCCGGCCATCACCATTTTCTCCTCGTCGGTGACGTCGTCGCCTTCCTCGGGCCGGAAGTTGTTAAGTTTGTCGGCGTTGTAGGCATAATACATAAGGTGGAAGGCCACGAGTTTTTCCAGCTCGGTGCTGTCCATCGCTTCCAGGCTCTCGATGCCGTTCTGCTGGAAATACTGCTGGAATGCCTCGTCCGAGGGGGCCATCACGGTGACGATGCCCTTGCCGTCCACCAGGTCGCGGTAGCCGGCCATTTCCACGGCTTTCAGGAAAGTGCCGAAGTGCCCGTCCTGTTCGAGCACCTCGTAGTTGTTGCCTTTGATCCAGTCGGGACGCTCATAGTATTCCGACATATAATCTTTGCACGCGGTGGCCGCCGTGAGCAGCACCAGGCTCAGTGCAAAGGTTCGCTGGAGTCTTCGGTTGTTCATAAATGTTTATCTGATAATGGTTTTCTTTCCTTGGTGAATGTAGAATCCCGGGGCTCCGGGGGCGTCCAGGCGTCGGCCGGCCAGGTCGTACCAGCCGTCGTCGTCGGTGCGGGAGTCGGCGCTTACGGTATACAAGGCGTCGTTCACGCCCAGCCCGGTCACATAGGCATAATCGCTAAGTTCTTCCTTCACGATGTGGGCTACCAGACTGTTCAAGTAGTTTTCCAAGTTGGTGTAGCCGTTGGCGGCGGTCTGCTTGCCGTCGAGCGGATAGCGGGGGTTCAGGCCGTTGGCCTCTTCCCATTCGTCGGGCATTCCGTCCTGGTCGGTATCCTTGGGGGCCTCGGTGCTCGTCAGCGTGGGCCAAGGGCTCGAGTCGGCACCGGCTCCGGCGTGTTTCGTATCGGTCTGGCTGTCTATGATGCCGGCGTAGCTGCGTCCGCTGGGATCGCTCGTGCCCTTGAAGGTGGTGGTTCCGTTGCGGGCTTCCTTTACCAGACGCGTGTCTATCTCGTCGCGCGACAGGGAGCAGCCGGCCGTGTTCAATACTTTCTCGAATGCCACCTGGGCCGTGTGCGTTGTCACGGTGCCGGGATTGTTGGGCTCCGACAGCTTCATCGCGGTTTTTTCGGCCGATGTGGGCGTGGCGCCCGAAAAGCAAACCGCCTTGGCATTCCAGTTGTCGTTGGTGGTGGCCTTTTCCAGCGAGTTGGTGGGCGTTTTGCTTACGTCGTTCAGGGCCGAGCACCAGTTGCCGGCAATGTAGTATTTGCCCCATTTGGGCCGGGCCGAGTCGTCGGAGTTGACACCTATTTGTATAAGCATCGCGCGACGGTCGCCGGTGGTGGTGCCGGGACCGGGCTTGTAGTAGCAGTTCACGATGTTGGCGTCCATTCCCTCGGCGCCGTAGCAGCCCACCACTTCTCCATAATTATAAATGACGTTGTTGCGCAAATCCACGTTGTCGCGGCCGTCGGTTATGTCCATCGCACCCAGTCGCGGAGTGCGGCTGCTGTGATGCGTCAGGAAATTGTGGTGGAACGAGGTGTTGGCGCCGCCCCAGATGCCGCCGTAGCCGTGAGCGCCCTTTTCGTGCTTGCTGTAGCGCAGGCTTTCGGAAATGATGCACCATTGCAGGGTAAGGTTCTCGTCGCCGTAGAAACTGACGCATTCGTCCACGCTCCACGAGCAGGAGCAGTGGTCTATGACGATGTCCTTTATCTGACGTCCGCCCAGGGCGTCGTCCTCGATGCTGTTCTCGTCGCCCATACGGAAGCGCATGAAGCGGATAATGATGTTGCTGGCATTTACGTGCACCGGATATCCCGCCAGGCATATGCCGTCGCCGGGAGCCGTCTGGCCGGCAATGGTCAGGTTGCCGCTGTTTATGTTCAGATAGTCTTTCAGGAAAATGGTGCCGCTCACGTCGAACACGATGGTGCGCTTTTCGGCCTTGTTCAGGTAGTAGCGCAGCGTGCCGTAGCCGGGGTTCTGGGCATCGTCCTCGAGCGAGGTCACGTGATATACGTTGCCGCCGCGTCCGCCCGTCACATAGCGTCCGTGCCCCTCGGCGCCGGGAAAGGCCGGCAGGTTTTCGGTCCGGGCGGGAAGCAGTGCCAGCAGGGCGGCAAGCAGAAGAAGGGTCTTAGGGAATTTCATTTTGGAAGATATTTGTTGGAAGATATTTGGCCGATCTGGCTTGGTTTTTTCGGGTTATGAAGGGTTAGTCGAAATGCACCAGTGTGTCGGGCGAGGCAAAGGTGACGTTGGCAAAATAAATGTCGCAGGTGTCGGCCGTCTGCATAGGCTGGTCGCCGTAGATGTACACGTCGTTCAGGTACACGTCGTGCAGCTTCATTTCGGGCAGGCCCTGCATAAGGCCCACGCTCTTGGCCCAGGCGCACTGCAGTCCGTCCACGTAAATGTGGTGGAACGAGGGCGTGCCTTCGTCCACGGGCTTTTCCTCGCGTTGGCCGCGGTTGCCGTAATACAGGTCAAAAAGAATGGCCTGGCCGTTTATGTTGGCCATATTTATGTTTTCTACCCAGATGTCCTGCACCACGCCTCCGCGCCCGCGGCAGCTCTTGAACCGAAGGCCGTTGTCGGTGTAGACGAAGGTGCAGTTGCTTATCTTGACGTTGCGCACGCCGCCGCTCATCTCGCTGCCTATCACAAAGCCGCCGTGGCCGTTGAACACGCGGCAGCCGTCTACCACCACGCGCTCGGTGGGCACGCCGCGGCGCCGGCCTTCCTCGTCCTTGCCCGACTTAAGACAAATGGCGTCGTCGCCGGCATCCAGCAGGCAGTCTTTCACCAACACGTCGCTGCAACTTTCCAAATCCAGGGCATCGCCGTTGGCGGCCCATTCCTCGTTTATCATGCTCACCCCGTCTATAATCAGGCGGCGGCAAAGGCAGGGATGCAGGCACCAGGCCGGGCTGTTGCGGAACGTGACGCCCTGCAGCAGAATGTCTTCGCAGTCGAGCAGATTCACCATTACCGGACGCAGGAATTCCTTTACGTCCAGGCATTCGTCGTAGTTGGACCGGTCAAAGTGGGACGTGGCGCCCTTCAGGGCTTTCTCGGTGGGATACCACATATCGCCGCGTTCGCTCAGGCAGCCGCCCTTGCGTTGCAGGTCGCGCCAGTGCCAGGGTGTTACGTTGTTCTGCTTTACCGGACGCCACCAGTCGCCGTTGCCGTCGAAAATGCCCTCGCCGGTAATGGCAATGTTATGGGCCCGGGCGGCGGTAATGGGCGACATTACGCGCCAGCTTTCGCGGCCTTCGTAGTAGGTTTTTATAAGCGGGAACCGGTCGTAATCCTCGGTAAACAGAATCACGGCGCCTTTTTGGGTGTGCAGGTGTATGTTGCTTTTCAGCTCGAAGGGATCGGTTTTCCAGCTGCCGGCCGGAATTACCAGCGTGCCGCCGCCTTGCCGGGCCAGTTCGTCTATGGCCTGCTGTATGGAATTCAGCTGGAAGCCTTCGGCCGACAAGGTAAGGCTGCGCTTGGGGAATTTGGGCGCTTCGACGGGATTCATATCGAAAGGCAGTCCGCGGAAGTAACGGCCGTAGTTTTCGGAAGGGCCGTTGCAGGCAGCAAAGAGCAGGAGCAGGCCGCCAAGAATCGAGGTAGGGTAAAGTTTTTTCATATGGGTTTTTCTATCCGTTGCAAAACTATGTTAAAGCTTGTGCGCGCGGGTGGAGTTTTTTTACAAATGGGTGGAATTTTTTGTGAAAAGCTGTGATAAAAAATTAACCCATTAGCGGAAAAAGTCCACCTCGGCCAAAAAGAATACCAATAATATTGCCGTCGGAAAAACAGGCGATTCTTAAAACAACGCGGCAGCTAGCAGTATGGCATTTATACAATAATTACCCGACAAAAGGCGAAAGTCCTTGTAGACAAACCGCAGAAATATCCTAACCAACCATTTTCCTAACTTTTTAAACCAAACTGTATGAAAAAGTTTACTCTTTTAGCTTGTTCGATGGCGCTGGCTATGACGGCCTTCGCTACCGAAATTGTGGTGGAATCTCCCACGGAGTATGCCGAAAAGTATGCGGCTGCCGCCAACGGCGACGTGCTCCTTCTCAAGAGCGGTTCCTATGCCAACCAAAAGTTCCCCTCCGACAAAGTCCTTACCATCAAGGCTTTCGCCGACACTTGCGAGGTGTCGCTGACGGGCGAAATCAAGGGCGACAATGTGGGAGCCGGTGCTGCCATGCATTTCGAGGGAATTACCATCGGTAACGGTGCCTCGTATCTGTTCAACTTCACCCCCGTCGGTACAATCGAAGCCATCACCTTCAAGAACTGTATTCTGGAGAACGTGGCCCGTTGCTCGTTCTATATGGCCGGCGACGCAGACAACACTGCCGTGAACTTGATTGAGTTTGAAGGCTGCACCCTGCGCAACCTGAACAGCGGCAACTGGAACTTCTCGTACCACACCACTCCTGTTTACAAATGGGTGTTCAACGAGTGCACGTTCTACGGCAACGAAGGTATGGAATGCTTCTACAACCCCAGGGGTACCTATACCGATAAGAACTTGGAATTCTACTTTACCCACAACACCTTCTTCAGTGGCTGCCGCGACGCCAACCGTCAGATCTGCTGCCCCACCAATAAATTCACCGGTGTGGAAAACAAGCTGGTGTTCACCGACAACATCATTGTGTGCCCCGAGGGCAAGAGTGCCGGTTCGCTGTTCAAGATTTCCGGCGGTTTCTGGGATGTCACCATCACCAACAACTTAATTGATGGCTGGCAGATTCCCACCCTCTCCGAGGAACTGGGTGCGGCCGTCATCGAAAACAACTACACGCTCGAAGACCTTGGTCTTAGCATAGGCGGTATCTTTGCCGATGCTGCCAATGCCGACTTTACCTTGTATAAAGGGGTTACTCCTCTGGAAGACAAGTCCACCACCGGCGGCGTGCTTGGTGCTACCAAGTGGCTGGTTGACGGCGGTTCGATGGTTACCCTTACCCAGGGCATTGTGGCAGGTTGCGACACGATGGGTACCGTGAGCGGCCCCAGTGGATTAGTTCCCCAGAACCAGGAAGTCACCCTTACGGCCACTCCCAAATACGGTTACGCCTTTGTGAAATGGGTAAATGGCGAAGGTGTCGAACTCAGCCAGGAGGCCACCTACACCTTTATGATGGACGCCGACAAGGCCGTCTATGCCGAGTTTAAAGCTCTGGTGATGTACAACCTCACCATCAACTGCTCCAACGGCGGCCACTACAGCCTGTCCGAAACGGCCGAAGGCAATATGTATCCCGAAGGCACCGAAATTGTGGTGAAAGCCCTTACCAACTACATTACCGAATTCGTGTATGCCCAGGGCAAGGACGATACGCAGTACTTTGGAACCGAATTCACCGTGGTGATGGACAAAAACCAGGAAATTGCGATGGAATTTGAGCAGATAGACTACATCTGCGGCTGGGACTTCACCACCGGCGACGGCGTGACCAGCGGCGGTGCCTCTCAGAACCGTCCGGCCGACTGGCTCAGCGCCAATTACCGCGACACGGCCTATGTGCCCACGCTCGACCTGTACTACACCCTGTATCCCGATGCTCCCTGGACTTCCAGCTGGTGGAACCGCACCGACACCTATCCCGCTGCCGTTACGTGGCTGCGCTGCACCGATTCAGGCGACGGCACGGAATACACCGTGGATGGCGGCGCCAAGGACAGCTCCAAGTACTATACCAACCAGGGCTTCTACTGGCAGACCTCGGTGTGCACCAAGGGCTACAAGGGCGACGTGAACTTCCACTTCTCCATCAAGCGCACCTATATGGGTCATTATATTTATAAGGTGCAGATGTCTTACGACGGCATCGGTTGGGAATCCGTCAACGATTCCATCAGTTCGTCCGGCTGGACCGACTACGACGTGGTGCTGCCCAACTCGACCAATAAGGAACGTGTTTACGTGCGCCTTATCCCCGACGTGAACAGCGGTTACGAAGCCAGCCGCATCTTCGACGTGTACGGTGTGTATGTGGCCAACATCTACCTGACTGCCGAAGCGGAGCCCGATGCCCTGACCAAGGTGACTGCCGACGAAGAAGGTACTGCCTACGACCTGATGGGCCGCGCTGCCAAGAACGCCGATGCCAAGGGTATCTACATCAAGAACGGCAAGAAATATCTGGTAAGATAAGTATCTGAACGATACGGATAAAACGAACAACGCCGAACGGCGATTTTCGGGGGGACGGATGCAAATCCGTCCCCTTTTTCCGTTAAATAATCCCCTTTGCCTGTTTTGGCCCGCCTTACTTTTGCTGCCGATAAAATACAATTTATGCAAAAAGCACTTCTCCTTTCGGCTTTATTGGCGGCGCAGTTCACGCTGTTGGCCGGCTCGCTTACCCCCAAGATTCCTTACGACGGGCAAACCAACGTGGGCATCAACACCCAGATAGTATTGCAGGCCGACGTGGCCCTGGCTCACGGAACCGACAGCTGCTTTTTGAACGGCGAATACCTGGCTCCCTCGTCGGTGGCTTCCACTATGGCCATTTTCAAGCCCGGCCAGCTGCTGTATGCCACCACCTATACGGTGGAAGTGCGCGACGGTGCCTTCCAGGACAAGTCGGGCAACCCCATTCCCGGATGCACCTATAGCTTTACCACCGCTTCGCCTCAGGCCAAGGTGTTCGACGCCATTGTGGCAGCCGACGGCAGCGGCGACTATACCAGCATCCGTGCGGCCGTCAAGGCGGCTCCCACCAACCGTACGGCTCCCTGGCTTATCTTTGTAAAGAACGGCACCTATACCGAGCTGGTGCGCGTGGCCTCCAACCAGCCCTATATAAGCATTGTGGGTGAGGATCCCGAAAAAACGGTGCTCAAATTCTCCATTACATCGAACAGCGGCCACGAGCGCGACAATGCCAATTTTACCGATGCCGAAGGGCAGGGCCCGGTGCTGTCGGTAAAGGGCACCGACTTTTATCTGCACAACATTTCGGTAATCGATTCCTGGGGCTACGACAACCAGGCGGGTCCGCAGGCGCTGGCTTTCGGCAGCTATGCCGACCGCATTACCTTGTTCAATACCACGCTGCGCAGTTACCAAGACACCTGGCAGACCGGTAGCGACGAGCACCGCGCCTATGCCCGCAACTGCTATGTGGAAGGCGCCGTGGACTTTATCTATTGCTCGGGCGACCTGGTGTTGGACAGCTGCACCATTGGGCTTTGCCGCAACGGTTCGGTTATCGTGGCTCCCTCGCACGGCGAAGGCGTCAAATACGGCTACGTGTTCCGCAACTGCGACATCGTGTCGAGCAAGCCCGGCACGGCCCGTACCAACAACAGCTTCGGGCGTCCCTGGCACAATGCCCCCAGGGCTTCGTTCATAAATTCGACGCTTTCCAAGGACATCAGCTTCTCGGCCGGCGGCTGGACCGACCATATGGGCGGGCTTCCTGCCGTGTTTGCCGAGTACAACACGATGGACTACAAGGGCAATCCGGTGGATCTGTCCCAGCGCATCAGCCGCTACTACAAGGAAACCGACGGCGTGCGCACTTATGCCACTGCCAAGAACATCCTTACCAAGGACGAGGCCGATTTCCTGACGGCGGCCAACGTGCTCAGCGGAAAGGATGGCTGGCGTCCCGAGCGCATTACCCAGGAAATTCCCGCGCCCCGTGTTACCATAAAGGGCAAGTCCATCGAATGGCCGGCCCAGCCGCAGGCCATCTGCTACGAAATACTGCGCAACGGAGCCTTCGAGACCTTCGTCACCGAAACTTCCTATACGCCTGCCGAGGGCGAACTTACCGAATATCAGGTGCGTGCCGTCAGCTATTACGGAACGCTGGGCAAGGTGTCGAACGTCCCTTTCGTGGACGCCCTGGAGGAAAAAAGCATTGACGGGGCCGTCGATGTGTGTCTGCAGGGCGGATGGGTCTCGGTAACGGGATTCCGTGGCCGGGCCCGGGCCGAATTCTATGCTCTCGACGGCCGTTGCGCCGGACAATGTGTCCTGGAAGAGGGCCGGCCGGTGCAGGTGCCCGTGCAGGGAGTGTTCTTTCTTAAGCTCATAGCGAATGATATGATTGATATGGTTAAATGTTTTAATGGTAACTAACGGTTATGGCGGAACAGCCCGCAAAGCTGTTTCCGACCGTTCTAAATGAGAATGATTAGGTTGGAATGAGCGTCGACGGGAGTCGGCGCTCATTTTTTTCGTAGGAGTCCGCAGCGGCGTATCGGGAGCCACGCATTCCGCTATGCTTCCGGACAGCGAGCCGGGCGGAACGTTCTTTTCGGAGAAAACCTTCCTAAAATAGACCGAATTTATGTACGTTTGCGGCCCAAACGGTTTATTGCAACAACACCTATGAAACAGCATTTGGATACCATTTGTGTGCAAGGCGGCTGGAAGCCCAAAAACGGCGAGCCCCGCGTCCTGCCCATCTATCAGAGCACCACGTTCAAGTACGACACCACCCAGGAAATGGCCGATTTGTTCGACCTTAAGGCCGAAGGGTATTTCTACACCCGCCTGCAGAACCCCACCAACGACTGCGTGGCCGACAAAATTGCCCAGCTGGAAGGCGGTGTGGCCGGAATGCTCACCTCGTCGGGCCAGGCGGCCAATTTCTATGCCGTGTTCAACATTTGCGAAGCCGGCAGCCACTTTATTTCTACCAAGGCCATTTACGGCGGCACCTACAATCTGTTCGGTGTCACGATGGAAAAACTAGGTATCGAGTGCACTATGGTAGACCAGAACGACTCCGAGGAGGAGCTGGAGAAGGCCTTCCGCCCCAACACCAAGTGCGTGTTTGCCGAAACCATTACCAACCCGCTCTGCTGCGTGTTGGACATTGAGAAGTTTGCGCGGCTGGCCCACCGGCACGGGGTGCCCCTTATCATCGACAATACTTTTGCCACGCCCATCAACTGCCGTCCCTTCGAGTGGGGCGCCGACATCGTGACCCATTCCACCACCAAATATATGGACGGCCACGCCTCTACCGTGGGCGGTGTCATAGTGGACAGCGGCAATTTCGACTGGATGGCTCACGCCGACAAGTTCCCCGGCCTGTGCGCTCCCGACGAGTCGTACCACGGGCTGGTGTATGCCCAGGCGTTCGGCAAAAAGGCCTACATTACCAAGGCCACGTCGCAGCTTATGCGCGACCTGGGTTCCATTCAGGGGCCGCAGAATGCCTTCCTGCTGAATCTGGGGCTGGAAACCCTGCACCTGCGTGTGCAGCGCCACTGCGAAAATGCCCAAAAGGTGGCCGAATGGCTCAAGGCCAACAATCAGGTGGCCTGGGTGAACTACAGCGGCCTGCCCGACGATCCGGGCTACGCACTGGCGCAGAAGCAGTTCCGCGACGGTATGTCGTGCGGCGTGCTCTGTTTCGGCCTGAAGGGCGGCCGCGAACGGGCCATCCGCTTTATGGACAGTCTTAAATTTATTGCCATCGTCACGCACGTGGCCGACGTCCGCAGCTGCATCCTGCATCCGGCTTCGCATACCCATCGTCAGTTGTCCGACGAGCAGTTGCTGGCCGCGGGTGTCCAGCCCGACCTGATGCGTCTGTCGGTGGGCATCGAAAACGTGGAAGACATTATCGCCGATCTCGAACAGGCCCTGAACCAATAATCTCCGCCGGATGAAATCCAGTTCCCGCTACTTGGTTTGGTGTGTGTGTCTGTTGCTGTTGGCCACCGGACTGGACGGCTGCCGGCGCACCAAGCGCCACGGACCGTCCGGGCCTTCCTTTATGGTTACGGTCGACAGCCTGGGCCATAGGGATACCATTTATCTGCAAACAGATTCCACGGCCGAAACCTACGGCCGGCGCTCGCTCGACGGCAATCGTAAAGTGCTCTACAACCCCGACCAGTTGGTGGGCGAATGGATTAGCGGTACGCTCCACGATACTTATTATGGCGACGGCACCGGCCTTTCGTGGGACACGGCCGACGACGTAGACATAACCGAGGCCCAGCGTTTTACCTGGACGCTCGAAAACAACCTGCTGGTGCAGCTCCACCGGATGGAGATAGGCGATGCCGTCATACCCAAGCAGTTCAAGCTTACCTTGCTCGACGACAGCAACCTGGTAATGGAAGGCAGCTTCGGCGAAGTGATTCTGTGGGAAAGGGCCGGGCAGCCCGAGGACGGTCAGGTGATGGTGTTAGACTAATTTTATAAGAGGAAATACAATG